>WNFD01001644.1_pt1 | contig 54401 bp, 58 predicted proteins | sample 5400491 | NCBI WGS metagenome assembly WNFD01 (sample SAMN13153343, study PRJNA577476) | soil metagenome | isolation source: 120 cm saprolite under Douglas fir tree site 2 hole 2 replicate 2 | place: USA:California | collected 2015-04-18 | reverse complement strand
CGCCAGTTCGTAGCGCCAGTGCCACAGCCAGGCGATGATGCCAGGTCGCGCGACCGTGCTGACGGCGGTCTCCACGCTGGCCATGATGCTCGGGTCATTGGGCCGCCGCGGCCGTCCCAACGCCATGGCTAGCTCACCTCCCCGAGGGTGATCCGGCCGGTGTCCAGGCACGGGGCGCACGGCAGGTCCGTGTTGACGCCGGCTCCGTTGACGCCCGTTCCCCGGCACCTGGCGCACTCGGCCAGCGTGTCGAACCGCGGGTCGCGGTAGCTCCGGGCGAGGCCGCCGCGCGTCTTGGTGATCTGCCAGCCGCGCCAGTAGGCCTCGGTGTCGTTCATCGTGAACAGCCGGTCACCCAGCCGACGCGGGATGGCGGCCAGCCAGCTGAGCAGCACCCGGCCGCTGGGGGCCAGGATGCGGCCGAGGCGGGCGCGGAAGGAACGGTCGCTCGTCGCGGTCCGCGCCGGCGCCCCTGTGGTCGCCGCGGTCCGCGCTGGCTGAACAGGCAGCCACGGGGTGTTGTCTTTACTGGTGGAGTTGCTAATGTTGATCACATCGCTCGCCCTTCTAGCTCGGTCCAGAGCATGGGTGGTGTTTCGCTGGGTCGGTGCTGCAACACCGGCCCAGCGGTGTGTCCGGGGTATCGCGCAGCGGATGGCTGCCGGGATCCCAGATCGTTGCGGATTGTGCCGCGGATGTAGAGCCACGGCCCGTACGCTTCGGCACAAAGGAAGCGGATGCGGTCTTTGCGGGCTGATTGAAACGGCAGTGCCTCCCCTCTCACGTGGCCAGGTCGTCGCTGAGGCGGCTTCGGTCGCCCTGTGCGAGCCTTAGATGGCACGCGGTCTTGCCGGTAACCCTCCGGGTCACCGCCCGACCCCGTTGTCGGCGGGTCGCTTGAGGATGCCTTCTGCTATCTGATTTCATAGTGCATCTGGCAATGCAGGTTGGCAAGTGCCAAACTAAAGTGCATCTTGCATGTATCATCGGCACAGTTCCAAAGGTTGGGACCAGTGGTCCCGGGTTATGAGCTAGAGCGTTGAACTCCTGCGGAAGGACGCTACCCACGTGCCCGAAGTGCGCAGCCCCACCGTTCGCCGCCGCGAACTAGGCGCCCTGCTGCGTGCACTTCGAATTCAGAAGGGCTTCACCGTAGAACAGGCTGCTGGCCGACTGCTGTTCTCAATGAGCAAGCTGAGTCGCATGGAAACTGGTCACGGCGTTGCTACTCCACGGGACATTCGTGACCTGTGCGACCTGTACGGCGTGACCCACGAGGCCGAGCGGGACCATCTGATGGCGCTCGCGCGTGAAGGTAAGCAGACCGGCTGGTGGCAGAGTTACGACCTGGATTACTTCGCCACCTATGTCGGACTGGAAGCGGAAGCGGTCGCAATCAAGTACTACCAGTCCGCGATCGTGCCCGGCCTCATGCAAACGCCTGGCTATGCTCGTGCCATGCATGAGGCCAATATCCCCGAGTTCACTCCCGAAAGGATGGAGCAACTAATCGAGGTCCGGCTAACGCGCCAGAGACTGCTTGTGCAGAATCCGCCGGTACGCCTTGAGGTGGTACTTGATGAGGCAGTGCTGCACCGGTTGGTGGGCGGCCCGGCAGTTATGGGTGCACAGCTCGACCGGCTCATTGAGTTGTCAGGCCAGCCGAACGTAACAGTGCAGGTCATCCCCTATAGCGTCGGTGCGCATCCAGCCATGGACAGTACCTTCAACATCTTGGAGTTCACCAGTTCTGTGTCCAGTGTGGTGTATGTTGAGGGCTTGGTCGGATGGATCTATGTAGAACGACGGCAAGATGTCGAAAGATACCAGCAAGTATTCGAACACTTGCGTATCGTAGCGTTGACTCCACAAGAATCAATCGAACTGATAGCGAGGATTGGCGCAGGATATAAGAATCCGGCAATACTCGCCGTACCGGGTGATACCCAGACCTAATGTATGACTGACCTCCACAAGATTACGTCAGCATACTAGAAAAGGATTTGTGCTGTGTATGGGGTAAGGAGCTCTATTTTGTCTTTGACTCGGATTGAGTCCAGCCAGCTTGTCTGGCGGAAGGCTCGGCGCAGCATGAACAACGGCGACTGCGTAGAAGTCGCCCCGGTGAACGGAAAGATCTTTGTTCGGGATTCAAAGAACCCCAGTGGCCCGGCACTGGAGTATCCCGCTAAGGCGTGGTGGAATTTTCTCGCCGAGGCAAGGCTGGGCAATCTCGACTGAAGGCGGTACATCGCTCGAAAGCGAGAACTTGAGCGTCCCGGCTGTGGCCTCAGCAGTCTCACAGCCGGGCGTTCTGCTTGTGCGGCTCTTTGCTCAACCCAACAAGAACTAGCTGCCGTTACGCCCTGCTTAGCCGCGTTGGCTAACCCACAACGATACGTGGACGGGCTCGAGGGTCTTCTGCACGACCCTGGCCAGGTCAAGTCGGACCGAGTCGAGGTCGGCCGCGTCGTTAAGCGAACGCCGCGAGCAGGCCCACCATTACGATCCCGGCCGCGGCGAGCACTACCCGGTGGCTGATCATGAGCGGGCTGCGGCCGATCGTCATCGTCGCTAACCTTCCGAGAGCTGAGGGACTGACGGGTGGGCGGGCTTTCCGGCCAGCGCTGCCTGCCTGCCTGCCTGCCTGCCTGCCTGCCTGCCTGCCTGCCTGCCTGCCTGCCTGCAGGCCAAGCCCCACCTACCGCCGCAACGCTACGCCGCGACCGTTCCGGAAACGTTACCGCTCAGGATGGTCGACGGCCGGTCGAATGGTCACATGCTGTGAATGGGGTTGGGGTCAGCGGCGGGCACCAAGCTCAGACTTTGGTGCGGTAGAAGTTCAGGTATGACCGTGACGGGGTCGGCCCGCGCTGGTCCTGGTACCTGGACCCGTAGACTGGCGATCCGTACGGGTGCTCAGCGGGGGAACTAGTGCGGAACAGGCACAGCTGGCCTATCTTCATCCCTGGCCACAGCTTGATTGGGAGCGTCGCCACGTTGGACAGCTCGAGCGTCACGTGCCCGGAGAACCCAGGATCGATCCACCCGGCGGTCGAGTGCGTGAGCAGACCCAGCCTGCCTAGAGAGCTCTTGCCCTCTAGGCGTCCTGCGATGTCGTCGGGAAGCGAGACCACCTCGTAGGTTGACGCCAGCACGAACTCGCCGGGGTGCAGGACGAACGGCTCTTCGTCCTCGGTCTCGACCAGCCTGGTTAGGTCCGGCTGCTCCACCGCTGGGTCGATGTGCGGATAGCGATGATTCTCGAAGACCCGGAAGTACCGGTCCAGCCGGACGTCGATGCTGGACGGCTGGATCAGCTCGGGCGCGTACGGATCGAGCTTGACCCGCCCGGACTCGATCTCGGTCTTGATATCACGATCGGAGAGGAGCACCCTGGCAACTTACCGGTTCCGGTACCATGTCTGAGCGAACACAGTCTAGGCCGGTTCCATGACGGGCCGTCCTCGCACGCGCGGGTGTAGTTCAATGGTAGAACGTCAGCTTCCCAAGCTGATAGTGCGGGTTCGATTCCCGTCACCCGCTCCATACCTCGAATCCGCAGCTCAAGTGGCCTATCCGCCTCACTCGGCCTTGCCTCACCATGTGCCTGATTGCGGGCAGCGTGCCCGATCGGCGAGCGGTACGCCTTGCGCCGGCGGCACGCCAGGCCCGAACATGCTCTTGCCGGATGTCGCCGATGCTGAGCTCACCGAAGGTCGGGGTCAGGTGCGGGCGCAGCAGCAGTTCGTAGAGCTGCGCTGTCTTCGGCGACAGCTGGTGCTGATCCAGCCAGTCGGCCGCGTACTTCCCGAAGGGCACAGCACCCGCTGACGGGTCAAGCCAGTCCCCGCGCTTGATCTCCGATTCCTGCAGGGTCAGCCAGACCTCGGCGGCCTTCTTGGTCGCGAAAGTCTGCGGTGCGGGCCGATCCGTCCCGTCTGGCCCAGGGTAGCGAACCTGATAGCGGCCCGATGGCAACCGTCGCACGCGGCCAAACCGCCGCCTGGTACTCATCAGGCCACCCGGCCGCGGCGCGGCGGGGTAAGAGGCTCAAGGCGGCGCCTGCGGCGCCGCGTCCGGCGCTCCCCGCGCCGGGCTCTGCCTTGGCGGCCCGCCCGGCGCGCCCGCGCCGTCCCGCGCTGCGGTCGCGCTTGTCTGACTGGCTCTCTCGTCAGGGTCGGTGGTCTGGGACGCGGCCGTCTTCCTCGGCTTACCAGTGTCCCGGTCACGGCCGCCGCGTCAAGGGCGCCTTCGGCGTCGCACACGATCGCTTCGCGACCCTGGACCCGGCGACCGCTCCCCAGGGATTCGGCGCCTACGAGGAAGATAGACGGGACTAGGAGCCTTCCGCATCATTGGCGTCGGCGCATGGTGATTTCTTCACGAATGGGATACCGGCTGATGGGCTCTACGCAGGGGGATGATCACCGTGCGCGGCCAGCTTCGCCGCCGTGGCGTCGATGCGGGCTAGCGTGCGCTCGCGGCCCAGCAACTCGACCGACTCGAGCAGCGGCAGCCCGATGGTGCGGCCGGTCACAGCGACTCGGACGGGCGCTTGCGCCTTGCCCAGAGTGAGACCGTGCTCGGTGGCGGCTGCCTCCAGACCGCTCCTGAGCGCCTCCGCCGTCCAGTCCGCGTTGGCCCAGTTCTTGCGCACCGAGACGAGAAAGCCCGCGGCGCCGGGCTTCATGGCCTTGGCCCACGAGGTCTCGTCCTCCGGAGGCTGTTCCAGGAAGAGCCAGTCCACGTACCCGGTGATCTCGCTGAGCACCGTGAGCCGGGTCTGCGCCAGCCCGGCGATGGCCCCGAACACCGAAGTGTCGAACTGTGCCGGGGCCCAGGGCGCGTGGGGGGCACGAGCCAGGGCTGGCACGCCCCGATGAACTCATCCACGCTGAGCGCGCGAATGTACTCGCCGTTGAACGCTGCCAGCTTCTTCACATCGAAGAAGGCCGACGCCTTGCTCACGTCCTCCAGCCGGAACAGCGCCTCCAGCTCCTTGTACGGCCGGATCTCGACGCCGTCGCGGGGACCCCAGCCCAGCAGCATCAGGTAGTTGACGAGCGCATCTGGCAGGTAGCCGTCGGCGAGGTAATCCTCCAGCGCCACCTTGTCCCGGCGCTTGGACAGCTTCTGCCGCCGCTCGTTCACGATCACCGGCAGGTGCGCCCAGACTGGGGGCGCCGCGCCGAATGCCTCCCGCAGCAGCTGCTGCTTCGGCGTGTTGGACAGGTGCTCCTCGCCGCGGACAACATGCGTGATGCCCTCGCGGATGTCATCCACGGCGTTCGCCAGCACGAACACCGGCGTGCCGTCGCCGCGGGCGATGACGAAGTCCTCGACGGCGTTGTCGGGGAACTCGGTACGCCCCCGCACCACATCGTCCACGATGGTGCTGCCGATATCCGGAGTGCGGAACCGCAGTGCCCGGCCCGGCTCGTATGGCAAGCCGCGGTCCCGGCAGTATCCGTCGTAGCCCCGCTGCTGCGAGCCGGTCCGCCGAGCCAGGTCTTCCCGGGTGCAGTCGCAGTAATATGCCCTGCCCTGCGCGAACAGCCGCAGCGACGCTTCGCGGTGGAGCCCAGCACTGTGCGATTGGAAGTACGGTCCCTCGAACGCCGGGTCGTCGCGGCTGATCCCGATCGCCGCCAGGGCGCTGATGATTCCGTCCACCCACTCCGGGCGGTTGCGCTCGGCGTCCGTGTCCTCGATCCGCAGTACGCACCTGCCGTGCGCCTGGCACGCCAGCGCCCAGTTGAACAGGGCGGACCGGGCTCCGCCGACGTGGAACATGCCCGTGGGGGAAGGGGCGAAGCGGACACGGATGGCATCGGACATGGTCCCCAGCCTAGGAGTGTGCCCGTCTTGCCGATGCGAGCGGCGACAGGCGGGATGGAGCGCTAGAGATCGTTCCGCAAGCCTGGCCACCCAGCCGTGCCACATCCGTGCCGGAACAGGTAGACGACGGCGGGGAATGACGGTCACTCGCGGGAAGCACAAAGACCGCCTGAGCTGCACACGAGCACGTCACGACCCAGCCCGAAACGACCTCCTGAGCAACGAATCACCCGACCCGATTGCACGGCAGGGAACGCTGATACAGGCTGATGCCGTGCGCTTCTTTCGCAAATCACCAGCCCGGGAACCGGCACCGCACCGGGTGCATTACCCATGGAACCCGCCGGAGGCGGAACTTCCTGGCATCGTGCCGATCGATACCCTGCACTTTGACCGGTCCGAGCAGGCCGCGATAGCGATCATAGGGATGTCGGCCTACACCAGGGGATATGAATTCTTCCTGGCCCGCCGCATCCGGCCGGGCACTCCCGGCATCGATGAAGACCCTACGCCCGATGCGCTGAGACGCGGGCTCACCGAAGCGCAGTCCTTCCAGATCAGTTTGCAGTTCTCCGATGGCCGCAAGGCCATTAACGGGAGACCACGCGGTGACTCCGAGCCAGCAGGGCCGATCCTGCAACCACGCGGTGGCGGCGGCACTTCGCACTCGCAGCTCTTGCGGTGGTGGGCATGGCCGCTGCCGCCAAGCGGGCCGCTGGAGTTCATCTGCCAGTGGCCGATATACGGGATCGGCGAAACGCGGGTCGGCATCGACGCACAACTGATCCTCGATGCAGCCCGCCGAAGCGTCCAGCTATGGCCAGAAGACGAGGGCTGACGAGCCGGTGCCGCCACAAGGGAACGCGGGACATGCGCGGGATGATCTTGGGCTGCGCAGCATGCGCGGACACTGTACGTGCAGGTAGCGGCCACGTCTGATGATGAGTCACCCTCTTGAAAACCATCCGCATCCATCTCGGAGAGACCGCAGCGGTACAGCACAGAAGTACAGCAACGGCCCCTCACAGCCACCAGCTCGTGCAGCCATGAGCAGTCGAAGCTAGCTGGGCCGATAGCCAATCGCCCAGGACCGCCTGTAGTTCGGGACGAAGTGGCCGCCGTGCCCGCTGCGTGCCCGATCGGACGGTAAACGCTTGGCCCTGACGGTCACTCACGAGCCATCGGCATCTCAGCTGACCTGGGTATTGCCTGCACGGCGAGGGGCAAGCGCAGCCTTCCGAGCTGGTGATACGCCACGCGGACACAGGCCAGCATGCGGGTGGAAGTGTGGTTGTCCTCCCCCGAACCCGCCATAGGAGTTTCTGTGACTACCGGAACCCGTCAAGCCCGTCTGTGACCGCAGGGCAACCGCCTCCGGAGAGCTGCATGGTTCATGTACACGCTTAGACGGATGACAGAACCCGTCCGTCACCAGGTTCGGCAGCAGTCGGGTTCGGGGGGCTGGGCAGGGCACGGGCGCGGTCACGTCGCCGGTGAGGGTCGGTGGTGGTGACGAGGCCCAGGGCGTCGGGGTGCACGGCGTCGTGTCGTCACACGGGGAGCCACCGGCAGTAATTCAGCGCCGACCTGGGTCAGGGCGTGACCGCGATCGCATATGGTCCATCGCCGACCCTGATCGGCGGTCCCGGCGTGTTCGTGGCCGTCGCGATCGGCACCACCGTACCCGGCTCCCCCCAGACGACGACGTAGGCGGTCTTCCCATCCGGCGTGATCACGAACGCCCCGGCTCCCTCGCCGACCTCGATCGGCGTGCCCGGCGTGTTGGTCGCCGTCGCGATCGGCGTCACCGTACCTCCGCGGCCGTTGGACACGTATAGGGTCGGCGCGAGTCCGGCGAAGGCTCGGCCCATCGCCGGGGTTGTCGCCGCTGGCCTCTGTATCAGTCCGGACACGTCGTCTCCTCAGGCGCGGGACATGCGTGGGATGAGTTTTAATCAGCACCCGGGCTCACCGCCATTATCGCAAGTCAAAAGGTGGTGGCGGGCGTGAGCGGTCACCGTCGGTAAAACCGTCGGCTCTGTCGGCGGGCGAGCCCACGCCAGGACCTGGTGGTCAGGGCGTGCCCGCTACGTGCCCGAGCGGAGGAGCCAGGGCGGACAGTCACGGTCTCTCACGGTCGGCGCGCCAGCAGACCGGCAGTTCAGCCAATCCGCAGGTGGCGGCACTGCAGCGCCACAGACTTCCCAAGCTGATAGTGCGGGTTCGGTTCCCGTCACCCGCTCCACAGCAAAGGCCCAGGTCAGGGGACACTTCTCGACTCGGGCCTTATCGTTCGACGGCCATCAGTTGCTGTCCGGGCCATTAGACTCATGAATGGCTGGGGTTATGGACATACACCCAAGCTGATAGTTCGATCCTTGTCACCAGCTCCGCCGTGAATCCTCTAGCGAACCGGAAGCCAGATTCGGGCGAACGTGTTGATCAAGCGGTAGTGTCGACGCCACACGCCCCTGACCTGCACTTCGGCCCCGATGTAGCCGAACGCCGCAAGCAGGGCTCGGCATCGTCATGACCGAATGCCCACAGTGTTCGTATCTCGGGGCTGTCCACTTCAGCGCCCAAGCCATCTGCGCCGTCGTCGGCTGCGGACACCATCGCGGTCTTGGGGCGAGTGTTGCCAACCCCTGGATCCAGGCGTAACATATTTGCTACGACAGGATGATAAGTTAGGCAGGGATGGACATGGGGCACAGCGTGTTCTGGGACGATCTTGTCCAGGATCTCAAGGACCCCCAGTTCCTGCGAGAGTACGTGGCAGAGTCGATCCGGATCGCCACTGTTGATCGGATCGTGAATGAGCTAGATGTGGCGCGGGAAGCGGCCGGGCTGTCAAAGGCCGGCCTTGCTCGCGCGATCAGCTCCGAGCCCGCGACTATCCGGAGGCTCTTCTCCGCCGGGCATGTCAATCCAACTCTCGGCACACTGGCTGAGGTCGCGGCCGCTCTCGGGATGCAGGTCGTTCTGGAACCGTTGGGTGCGCGCGACCGGAAGCAGATCACTGAACCGCTTCTGGCGGGCACCACGGATGACGCCCACGCCTTGGCCGACCGCCTGAGTGCTATGCGCCATGAGCAGGATGAAGAGCTGGCCACGGCTTGATCAAGCCCTGACAGTCAGGCAAGTGCCCGCGGGTTCCGATGCAGGTACTCGGCACCGAGATCCCGGACATGCTGGAGTCGGCGTCGGACAGTTGAGTCTGAAACGGCTTGTCCGTCGACACGGACCTCGAACCATCCCGTCATCGCGCCCTTCATCGCTTCCCAGTAACCACCGCCCGCGAATCTTTTCGGTGGTGCCGCCGCAACCTGCATCAGAACCGCGCGCATGGTCGCCCGCACCTTGACCGGGCAGGCATTCAGAAACTGCCTGGCTCGGGTCGTCTTCACTGTGTCGGCGAAAGTAAACAACGTCGTGGGGGTCATCCGACGATGGCCCTGTACGAACCGGCGCTGCGGCACGTCCGCCTGGTCGGGACTTGGTCGGGACTGCTGACGGCGCGCTCGCTTGTCCGGGCTCATAGATCAAGGATGATAGAGACGATGGATTTCCCCACCAAGGTCGCCGTGCCATTACCGTGCTATTAGCCAGGGTGACAAGGGGTCAACCACGGTCACTACCAGCGAGAAGATTTGGCAGGTCAGCACCCCTAACAGGGATAACCGCTCGGCTTCCCAAGCTGACCTTCCAGGTCAGCGATCGTGCGGTTCTTCAGAGCCATAGCCGACGCAGCTCGTCAATCGCTTCCTTGATCGGTACCCCGCCGACCTTCTGCTGCATCAGCCGCTCAGCAACTACCCGGCAAGTCGGCACCGGCCGCCTCGATCTGCCCAGATGCTCAGGAAGGCGGTTCCAAAAGTTTTGTCTCGTGATAAAAATCTTGGCCCGCTGCACGCCACTTGCCCGTAAACGACCTAGATACTGTCGCCCGAATAAAGTAATTGAATGGTTGCTTTCCATCATCGATGGCGTCTTTTCCCGGGGGGTCAGCGCATCTGGTATGGAACACTGTCTGTTCGTCGTCGAGCCACTGGAACCATCCTGGGGGATCGCTTCGGTTAAGCTCCACTCCCTGCTGCGTAAGATAACCCTCAATAGAGGTGCGAAGCAACTGATCCCCAATTATCACCGCGATCCGGAACCGTGGGGATCTGGGATTCCTGCTCTCTCCAAGTTCCACCGTGCATCGAGCATCTGGGGTCGCGGATACAACTTAGTCCGAAGATTCGGGTCTCGACCAGTCGGACGTATCCACGGCAGACAAATCGACTCCCAGTTCGGCCGCCTTAGCGAGGGGATCGTCCGCTGTGCGGATGGCCTCGGCATCGTCCTCACTGAGTAGGAGAGGTGGCTGCTGATCAGTCGAAACCATGCGGGCGCGGCCTGCGGTCCGATAGACCTCCGTCTCGTACGCACCGGGTTCGAGGGGAACTATGGCTGCCACGATTCGGCCGTGGCGTGAAATAAGAACAGGCCTCGACTCATCAACGGCCTCACGGATTACGCGGCTCCGGTCATTCGCGAATGATGTCATGGTTGTGAGCTTCGGAGTGCGCCCTGGATCGATAGCAGGGCGCAACCACGCCGGAAGAGACGCCGGGCGTGCATGTCCATGTTTGGCAAGCCAGTTGTTGAGGGCGTTCGCTGTGAAGGATGGGGCGATCGCGCCAAGGGACGCCGCGAGCACTTCAACCTGTCTCGCCCTCGGACCGGCTGTAATTTTGACTCCGGCCGGAGTTGGGCCTGACAACTCCTCGACGCGCTCGGCAGCTTCGTCCGCAGCCATGACCAGTGCGCCTGGCATGACCTGCACAAGCCCTTCGTGGAGTGTCTCCACGTCTACCGTGAGTAGAGATTGAGTGGCGGTTGACACTAGCTAGCCTCCTAGCGTTGCTACGTCCGAGAATACCGCTAACTTGCAAGAAGTCAACCTGATCTCGGCTGTTCCCGCAACTTAGTTGCAAGTCCTGCTCCGGGCCGGTACTGTCGAGGGGTGAGCAGTGAGGACACAGTCATGGAGCGCGCGGCAGTCTGGTACGTAGGGGCCTTCGCCGCGCTTGGATCAGTCCTGCTGGCAGGCGTCTCTATCGCCGGAGTGGACTGGAACCGTGCCAGATACCCGCTCTGGGCAGTGGCTGTGGCAGGGACCGCAGTACTCGCTGCTTTCACAGTGGTCACACTGGCATCACGAGTAATTGCTCCGGCATGCAGTTCAATGAAACTGATGAGGTGGGAAGAGAAAGCGCAGGCTCGACTTCAAAAGAAGAACAAAGGTGCGGCGGTCAGCTGGCAGGAGGTAGCGGCCGAAGACAAACGTGTCCTCCGGGCCTTGCTTTTGGATGAGGCTGCCTTCAATGCCGGGCCCAAGGAAGTCTGGCAGCGGGCCAAGACGGGCAGTGCCGCCGACCTGGCAACTATAAGGACGATGGTGGAAACTGCCGACAGCTGGCTGGCCCGCCGACGATTTATCGTTCTCCGATTCCTAACGCCCGTGGCGGCTATTGTCATACTCGCTGCAGCTCTGGCATGGAAGCCCCTTACGACTAATCTTGAAAGCGTCACACCCGCACAGCCAGCACCCGTAACTGTCGAACTCGCTCCGACAGTGGACCCTGCCCAGCTAATCGGCGCAAATTGCACGCTTCGAATGTTGGATGGTGTTGCTATTGCAGGAAGTTTGAACTCATCGCTAACAGTCGCATTTGCAGCCCAAGGCGATTGCCCTGCTGCTGTGGTCAACCTTACACCGAATTCCGCAACAATCCAGACACGATAGCCACCTGGCCTGCGCGTTCATCTGGCGGGCACGCTTCTCGTTTTCCACTGTTGAGTTGTCAAGTACCTGGCACTACCGGTCAGGAGGTCATGCCCAATCCGTGCCCGAATCGCTGCTGGCTCTGACATTCGCGCAGGCCACGGCGTTACCGCCGAAGGTCTGTACAACCGTCGGCTCAGCCAGCCGTGTTAGGTCGGCCGCAGCCGGGCAAGGCGGCTACCGGAGCTGGTGGGAAGCGGCTGGGATCACCGCGGGCCAGCACAAGATCACCGTGCCATTAGCGTGCCATTAACCCCGGTGAACGACAGGCAACCACGGTCACTTGCGGGCACCCGGATGCCCAGCTCGGCCGCGCTGACTGCGGTTACCGAACAGATTCCCAAGCTGATAGTGCGGGTTCGATTCCCGTCACCCGCTTCAGGACAAAGACCCAGGTCGGGAACACTGGCTTCGCCAGCCTTGACCCGCTGTCCGCTCCCACGGACCTCGGCGCCTGCGCGTACGACGCGGCAGATCAGTCAACGCGGACCTGTCCGCCCGGTGATCTGGCTTCTGCTGGTTGCAGGCTGGGGTCCGGCGCCGAGCTTTTCAGGTTCTGGCCGGGCGGCAGCATGGTTAGCTGTGAGCGCTCCAGCTTCGCCGGACCGGGCCGTGCTCGTGGTGGGACGATGACGGAATGGATACCAGGGACGGCCTTCTTTCTGGCCGTGTGGCGCTTGTTACGGGGGCCTCGTCGGGCCTTGGTGAGCGATTCGCGCGGGTTCTGCGCGATGCAGGCGCCGATGTCGTGATGACCGCACGGCGGGAGGAACGTCTCAAGCAGTTGGCCAGTGAACTCGGCTCGGTCGCGGTGGCAGGTGATATCGCCTCCGCGGCACACCGGCAGGCGCTGGCGGCGGCTGTGGCAGATCGCTTCGGCCGATTGGACATCCTGATCAACAACGCCGGTGTGTGCGATGACGGCCCGCAGGAGGACCAGACGCTCAGCGAACTGGAGACGGTCATTCAGGTCAACCTGGTTGCCGTGCTGGATCTGTGCCGTCTGGTAGCACCGCTGCTGTTCGCCAGTGATCACGCCTCGGTGATCAACATCGCATCCATCTACGGTCTGGTCGCCTCCCGTGGGCCGATGGCCGCCTACAACTCCACTAAGACGGCGCTGGTCGGCCTTACCCGTCATCTCGCCGCCCAGTGGGGACCGCGGCGGGTGCGCGTCAACGCGCTCGCCCCCGGGTATTTCCCCTCGGAGCTGACCGGAATGCTGGCTGACCCCGGCTTCGTCGCGCATATCGAAAGCCAGACGCTGCTTGCACGCGCGCCGTCCATCGATGAACTCGACGGGCCTCTGCTGTTCCTGGCTTCCGGCGCTTCCAGCTATGTCACCGGGCACACGCTCGTGGTCGATGGTGGCTGGACCTGCACGTGAGGAAGCCGCGGAATGACGCAGCGGTTCGGTCAGTGCTTCAGCAGTGAACGGTGCGTTGGGCTAGGCGCACTCGACGGGTGCGGCTGGCAGCTTCCCCCACTCTGCCCAGGAGCCGTCATAGACCAGGGCGTGCTTGTAGCCGAGCAGATGGGTGAAGACGAACCAGGCAGTGCAGGCACGGCCGCCGATCGTGCAGTAGGTGATCACTTCGCCGTCGCCGGACAGGTCGAGCGATGAGAACAGCTGACGAAGGGCGGCCGCGGTCCGGAACGACCCGCGCTCATCGTGGATTTCTTCGATCGGGAGGTTCACGGCCGAGGGGATGTGACCAGCACGCCCTCCGGGTTCGGAGCCGCCTGATGGCCAGAACCGCTCACCTCGGTACTCCGCTTCCGTGCGCACATCGACGATCGTGCACGCGGGGTCACCGATCGCATCTTCCACCCGCCGATGCCCGGCCCGGAGCCGATGGTCCTGATCGGGCAGGGGATATTGGGTGGTGACCGGGTTTGCGGCGACACTGGTCCACGGTCGGCCTTCGTCCCGCCACGTTCCCCGCGCGCAGTCGAGTATGCGGACATCAGCGTGGCCGTAGAGCTTGAGCAGCCATAGGCCCATGGCGGGTGCATAGCCGTAGAACACCACGGTCGAGTTCGGTCTGATTCCGGAGCGGGCGAGCAGGCTTTCGATCGCTGTCTTGCCGACGAACTGGTAGTTGCTGTCCTTAAGGTCGGTGTAGACGTTCCACAGCACGGCGCCGTCGATGTGCCCTGCGTCGTAGGCAGCCGGGCTCACGTCGATCTCGACGACGCGCAGCGCGGGGTCGTGCAGGTGCTCCTCGAGCCACTGCGGCGTGACCAGAGCCGCATTTTCCGCATAGTCGTCGTGTTTAGTGGTGTTCGTGGTGTCTGCTGCGGTCATCTTGGCCCTCCCTGGGTCTGGACTATTCCACTTTGATCCAGCCGAACAGGTCCTTCTCCTCGACCGTGGCCAGCAGGGCGGGATGGTCGGTTCTCATATGACCGCGGATCATGTCGATCACTTCGCCGTCGGTCTGTCCCCGAGCCACGAACCCGCATTCGCATTGGATGATCCTGGCCATCTCGTCCTCCTCCTTGTGGTGTACGCCGACGTTATTGGCACAATGTTGGCGTGACCTTGGTGCCTGCGCCACCCACCAGGATCCAGCTGTGCGGGCCGACCATCGTCGAACGCGGCGGCGAGCGCCTCGACGGCCGCCTGCCGGGACGCCAAGGCAGGCTGCTGTTCGCTTACCTGGTCCTCAACCGCCACCGGCTCGCCAGCCGCGACGAGCTGGCTGAGGCCATCTGGCCACGTCAGCTCCCCTCGGCCGCCGAAACCGGACTCAACGCACTGATCTCCAAGCTGCGCAAGCTTTTCGGACCGGGCGCCATCGAGGGCCGGGCGGCTCTGCGTCTACAGCTGGGGGAAGGTGCCCGCGTCGATGTGGAGGCCGCCACGGAAGCCGTGCACCGGGCCGAGTCACAAGTCGCGCTCGGCCGCTGGCTGAACGCCTGGGGCCCGTCTTTGGTAGCAATGTTCGTCGCCGAGCGCGAGTTCCTGCTCGGCGAAGATGCGCCCTGGATCGACCAGCAGCGCCAGCACCTGGCAGAGATCCGGCTCAGGGCTCTACAGGCCTACGCGGTCGCAGCACTACAGATCGGCGGGACCGAGCTCCCGGCGGCAGTCCGGGCTGGCCGCCAGCTCGTCGGCCTGGCCCCGCTCCGGGAGAGCGGATATCAGGTACTCATGCGCGCGCTAGCCGCCCAGGGCAACGTCGCCGAAGCGTTCCACGTCCACGCCATACTGTGCGAAGTCCTCCGCGACGAGCTCGGGATCTCCCCCTGCGCCGCGACTCAGGCCATCTACGACCAACTGCTCCTGGCCTGACCCCGCAGACACCGAACACCCGAGGGCGTGGCGTCGATCAGCGGCCCTCGAAGAGCGCGACCAGATCGTCATTGCCGAACATCCGGGCGGTCTCGACGGCCGAGGGGGTCCCCGCGGTGGGGTCAGCGCCGCCGTCGAGGAGCGCCTCGATCACCGCCCGTTCCCCCTTGAAGACGGCGCCCGCGAGCGGGGTCTGGCCGCGGTCGTTGGGGCGGTCGGGGTCGGCGCCCCGCTCCAGCAGCGCCGCGACCGTCTGCGGGTGGCCGTGGTAGGCGGCGAGCATGAGGAGGGTGTCGCCCTTGTCGTTGGACAGGTTGGCCGGAACGCCGGCGTCCACATAGGCGGCCAGGGTGTCGGTGCCGCCCTGGCGGGCGAGGTTGAAGACCTTCGCCGCGAGCTGGAGCACATCGGGGTCGTCGGCGGGCTCCTGGTCGTGGTGCGCGGCGTGTTCGGGCCGGTGAGTGGGATCGGTCATACGGCGTCGCCTCCTGTCTCAGTCTCCGGGTCTTAATGCTGCCTGCCTTTTCACCCTACGTATGAGACACGGCGGGGACTCCGCTGGATACCCACGGACGGGCGCTCGGCGTCTTCAAGGCGCCGACCTGGGCGACTCGACATGCACGGACGCAGGACAGACAACAATGCGGATACAGACCCTGACCTGCGGATACGGATTCCGGCGCACCCGCCGGACAGGCTGCACTGATCTACAGATAAGAGGGCCCGGGGGTGACCACGAAGGACAACCGCGTTACGCTTTCCGTGCGTTGCGCTATGGGAGGCGCCGGTGGTGGCAGGGCCGTGGGACCGATGACATCGGGCGCGACGGGCCGCGGCCGCCTCCGTGCGTCGGACGCCGATCGTGAGCAGGTGATCGACGCCCTCAAGGCCGCGTTCGTGCAGGGCTTGCTGACCAGGGACGAGCTCGGTATGCGAGTGGGCCAGGCGTTTGCGTCGCGGACCTATGCAGAGCTGACGGTAATCACCGCCGGTATCCCCGCTGGGCTGATCGAAATCCAGCCGCTGTCAACGCCCGCCCGGGCGCGCGCCCGGAAACGGGTTAACAAGAAGGTGGTTGCGTGGGGGGCATGCGTGATCGTTCTGCCGCCCGCGTTGGGCGCCGCTTTCCTCACCTACTACGGCGGATTCATCGTCCTGTTCCTGCTCGCCTTTGTCGGGGCGATGGTGTCTTCAAAGCCGCCGGCCCCGCGACGGCCGGGTCCGCTTCCGCTGGGTGGGCGACGATGACGGGTGCGCATTCACAAGACAGAGAAGTCGAGCTCGTGGACGTCGCGTCGATGCCGCCTGCGGCGTCGCTGCCCGAACGCCGCGATGTAGACCAGGCCGACGGCGTTCGGTGCGTCCGTGCCGAGGGCCGTGATGATCAATTTGAGGACGTTGGGTTCCCGGCAGACCACGTGCATCACCGCGCGGAGGTGGCGATGAAGGCGCTGGTGTACCACGGACCTGGGAAGAAGGCCTGGGAAGAGGTCCCCGATGCCGCGATCCAGGAGCCGGCCGACGTGGTCGTGCGGGTGGATACCACGACGATCTGTGGCACCGACTTGCATATTCTCCAGGGAGATGTCGCGGCGGTGACCGACGGCCGCATTCTCGGCCACGAGGCGGTCGGCACGGTCACCGAAGTCGGCGACGCGGTCACCGGATTCCAGGCCGGTGACCGGGTGCTGGTGCCGGCCATCACGAAGTGCGGCCGCTGCGCGTACTGCCAGCGGGACATGCCGTCGCACTGCCAGACGGTCGGCGGGATCGGCTGGATCTTCGGTCACCTGATCGACGGCACCCAGGCCGAGACGGTCCGGGTGCCGTACGCGGACACCTCGCTGTACGCGGTACCGGACAGCGTGACGAACGAACAGGCAATATTCCTGGCCGACTCGCTGCCCACCGGTTACGAGGTCGGCGTACTGGCCGGACAGGTAAGGCCCGGCGACACCGTCGCCGTGGTGGGCGCGGGCGCGGTCGGGGTCATCAGGTGGAAGTGCCGCAGCAGCAGCCCGTAGGGCCGGGTCGCGTCCACCGCCGGGGTGTCCACGCACGCGGCCACGAGCGGCGGGGACGGCAGCGCGACCAGCGGCCGCAGCGACTCGTCCAGACGGCGCGCGCCCAACGGGGTCAGCCCGTCGATCCCGCGCAGCAGCAGCAGGCTAGGACGGTCGTGGCTGCTGTGCAGCAAGCTGGTGATCGGATCCTCGCGCGCGGTCCCCGAGCCAGCCTCGAACGGCGCGTAGTTCACCGTGACCACGCGGCCCTGCGGGAACGCCTGCCGGAACTGGCCCTGCACCAGCGTCCGCTTGCCCACGCCGGGCTCGCCGATAAGCAGGTGGTTACGGCCCTGCCTGATGCTCGCGGCGACCTCCTGCCTGGCCCGCAGGAACGGCGTCATCAGCTCCTGGTTCGCGCGGATCTGCGCCTCCGCGTGAATGCGCCGCAGGCTGGTCGAGTGCCGCGCGTCCTGGGCGTAGTCCCGGCGGGCGGTGGGAGCGACGTGCGAGCCCTGGCGGCGGACGGCCTCGGGCAGTCCGGCCGGCCGCAGGCTGCTCACCGGGCCGCCGGTGAGCAGGCACCCGATCAGCTCGCCGGCTAGGTAAACACCTTCGGTGGCAATCGTGGCGCAGCCGCCGGACGGCAGGTCCACGTGCTTGCTGGTGAAATCGGGCAGGCTCAGGCCCGCCAGCGCGAGGTCGCTCAGCACCCGCAGGTCGGCCGGTTCAAGACGGCGGGCACTCGCGTTGTTGAGCACCCAGTCGCCGTCGGTGGCCAGCACCCACTCGCCGTCGCGCTCGCAGCAGCGGCCGAACCGGTCCAGGATCACGCGGGACCGTCGGTGCGGCTCGTCGGCCATCCGGTCGGTGATCCGCTGGGCCAGCATCCGGGCCAGCGGGAGCTGGAACTCCGTCTCGCTCGACTGGTGCTGGACGACCACGACGGCGCCGGCGGCCGTCTCGCGGTGGGGGTCGGGCACCAGCGACGCGGCCCCGCTGAGGAACATCAGCTGAGAGTGGTAGTGCTCGGGCCCGCGGATCACGACGTCGGCCCGCTCGTGCAGCGCGACCGAGGCCGCGGTGGTGCCGACCGCGCGCTCGGAGTAGTCGTATCCGGGCACGAGGCGGACCCCGTCCAGCAGCCGGGCCAGCGGGCCCTCGCCGTCCCGGCGGACGCGGACCACGCCTGCCGCGTCGACCAGGACCAGGGACGCCTCGGTTTCCCCGTTCACCTTGAAGAAGTCGTCGAACACGTCCTCGGCGCAGGCGGTCGCCAGCGCTGACTCAGCCGGATGGCCGAGGAAGCGGGCGGTCATGCGGTCGGCGTCCGCGTCGTGCCGGCGGGAGCGCTGCCAGGATGCGAGAACCTCAGCGCGGACGCCGCCCGCCGGGGCGATGCAGTGGCCGGAGGCCAGGAATGACCGCCGCGCCGCTTCGATGTCGACGGCGCTAGCCATGGTTCGATGCTAACCAAGCAGGAGCCTGCCGGATGTCCCAGCGTGAGGCACCCGAAGACAGTCCCGGCGAGCCAGGACTGGGGCGGAACCTTGTTCGGTTGACCGGCTATTTGACGCTGATCCGCGTGCCCAGCTCGGCGCCCTGGCAGATCCCGCGCATCACGCCCGCGGCGGCGACGTCGAACACGTGCATGGTCAGGGACTGCTCGTTGGCGAGCACGAACGCGCTGGTGTCCATGATGCGCACCCCGGCGGCCAGCGCCTCGTCGTAGGTCAGCCGGGTATAGCGCACGGCGTCCGGATTGAGGTGCGGGTCGCTGTCGTAGACCCCGTCTACCCCGCGTTTGGCCACCAGCAGGGCATCGGCGTCCAGCTCGAGCGCCCGCTGCACCGCCGGGTAGTCGGTGGTGACGTACGGCTGACCGATGCCGCCCGCGAGCAGGACGATCAGGTTGCGCTCCAGGTGATGCACCGCCCGGAGCCTGATGAAAGGCTCCGCGACGCTGTGGATCGGCACCGCGGTCATGACCCGTATGTCGGTGTCCGTCCTGGCCGTCAGCGCGCCCCGGAGCATCAGCGCGTTCATGATGGTGCCGAGCATCCCGATGTTGTCCGCCTCGGCCCGGCTGATTCCCCACCCGTCGGCCATCCGGCCGCGGAAGTAGTTTCCGCCCCCGACGACCACCGCCACCTGCACGCCGAGGTCGTGTACGGAGAGGACTTCCTCGGCGACGCGGGACAGGCTGGCCGGATCCACCCCAGAGCTACCTGCTCCGGCGAGCGCCTCGCCGCTCAGCTTGACGACAACCCTGCGATAGCGAGGCACAGTCGCCGAACCCCCATCCTGGCCGCCCGGAATGGCAACCGCGCCCACGCTACCGTATGGCCATACCTGGCCCTATGCCTTTCATGTGCCCGACGCCACGGGCCGCGCCTGACTAGACCACGCTTAGGTGGGTGAACGCGATCATGAACACGGGGGCAACCAGGACAGTCTCGCTGGTTACCGGCGGCAATCGCGGAATAGCCCGGGAGGTGTGCCGTCAGCTCGCCGAGCGCGGCCAGGCCGTCGTGCTCACCGCCCGCTCGGCCGACGCTGCCGCTGCCGCGGCGCACGCGGTCGGCGCCGAACCGCTCCGGCTTGACGTCACCGATCCCCGCCTACACCGCATCCAAGGCCGCTCTCAACGCGCTCACCCGGATGCACGCCGCCGAATTGCGCGGGGACCGGATCCTGGTCAACGCGGTCTGCCCCGGCTGGGTCGCCACCGATATGGGCGGACCCGGGGTCGCCCCGTCGCCGAAGGCGCGGCCAGCGTGGTCTGGGCGGCGACCTTGCCTGACTCCGGACCCACCGGCGGTTTCTTCCGTGACGGCCGCTCCCTCCCCTGGTAGGGGACCGCGAAAGGTCAAATTCAAGATCAATATTCCGAACGAGAGGCGTGCATGTGGCCAGGACCGGCTCTTCGGATCCCGGGCTGGACGCCGCCCCGGCCAGGGTTTCCGCTGAGCCGGTGAGCGCAGCGCCTAGTCCGGATGGTCGGTAGCTTCGGCCGCGCGCTTGCGGCAGGCCTCGACCTCGGCCTCGGCGGCCGCGCGATCCGCCCACGCTTCGGCCTGCACCAACTTGCCGGGTTCAAGGGCCTTGTAGACCTCGAAGAAGTGCTGGATCTCGAGCCGCTCGAACGCTGGCACGTGATGAATGTCCCGCAGGTGTTCCATCCGGGGGTCCCTGGCCGGCACGCACAGCACCTTGTCGTCGGCGCCCATCTCGTCCCGCATCCGGAACATGCCGATGACCCGGCAGAGTATCAGGCACCCTGGGAAGGTGGGTTCGTCGAGAAGCACGAGCGCGTCGAGCGGGTCGCCGTCATCAGCCAGGGTGTCCTCGATGAACCCGTAATCCGCCGGGTACCTGGTAGACGTGAACAGCATGCGGTCCAGCCGTATCCGCCCGGTGGCGTGGTCCATCTCGTACTTGTTGCGCTGTCCCTTGGGGATCTCGATGAGAACGTCAACGTCCACTGGTTCGCTCCAGGCCGGTGCGGGTGATTAACTCCATTGTTCCCGCAATCTGCGGCCAACATGGGCGAGGTGGTTAAATCATGGTGCGCCGCACACGGATAGCGGCCGTGCTGGCGCTCGCCATGATCAACGTGTTCACGCTCGCGGCGGGTATCACCGTGGCCCGGATGCTTCCCCCGCGGCTTGCGGACCTGCGGGTTCCGTCGGTTGCGGCGGGTCAGGTCCACGGCGCGGGCACTGTGCTGGCCACCGGGATCGAGGGCGGCTCGCTGCCGACCGCCAGCGGGTTGCGATCGGCTCTGGCCGGCCCGCTGTCCGCGGCCGCGCTAGGCCCCCGGGTGTCGGCGATGGTGGCCGACCCGGTCACCGGGCGGGTGCTGCTGTCCGAGGACGGGGCCCGGCTCTCGACGCCAGCCTCGACCGCCAAGCTCGCCACCTCCCTCGCCGCGCTTGCGGTGCTCGGCGCCAACGCCACGTTCACCACCCGTGTGGTGCACGGCGCGACACCGGACCGCGTCATCCTGGTCGGCGGCGGCGACCCGACGCTCGCGGTGAACCAGTTTCCGGCCCAGGACTACCCGCAGCCCGCGACGCTGGCCAGCCTGGCCGCCGCGACGGCGCGGGCGCTGAAATCCGAGGGCCGCACCACGGTCAGCGTCGGCTACGACACGTCGCTCTACACCGGCCCGGCTCTCGCGCCCGGATGGCCGGCGAACTACGTCACCACGGGAAATGTCACCCCGATCGTCTCCCTCGAGGTGGACCAGGGCCGGCTGACCACGGCCGGCCCGCCGGAAGACTCGGACGACCCTTACAACCTCCGTCCGCGCACGAGCGATCCCGCGGGCATGGCAGCCGCCTCGTTCGCCGCCCTGCTGGGCGCGGACGGCATCCACATCACCGGATCCCCGGTGGCGCAGACCGCTCCCGCGCACGCCTCCGGCATCGCCAGCGTGTCCTCACCGCCGCTCTCCGCCGTCGTGCAGCAGATGCTCGAGGAGAGCAACAACGTGATTGCGGAGAACCTCGCCCGCCAGGTCGCCCTCGCCACCGGCGAGCCCGCATCGTTCACTGCTGGCCGGCCTGCCGGTGGCCGGCTTTTCCGGCACGCTGTCGGCCGGGCAGAGCGTGTTCAGCGGAATCGGCGGCGCCGCCCTCGGCTCGGTCCGGGCCAAGACGGGCAACCTCGGCACGGTGACGGCCCTGGCCGGCCTGGTCTCCGACAAGAGCGGGACGACGCTCGTCTTCGCCTTGATGGCCGACCAGATCCCGGCCGAGAGGATGCTGCCGGCCGCGGCGAAAGCCATCGACGAGGCGGCGGCCACGCTGGCCGGCTGCGGCTGCAGGTTACGGACACTATCGACACCACGTACCGTTGGACTGTGAGCAGCACGCAGATGATCGACTGGGACGTCGCCATTTCCACCGGAACCCGATGGGCCAGGCCCGGGCCGCAGGTAAGCCTGGCCGAGGCGCGGCGAACGGTCTCAGAGCTACGCGACCTCGCCGGCGCTGTTCAGCAGCCGGTTTACGAGGTCACCGGAATGTCGGGCGCCCGCGACGGCGCGCTTGGCCGGGTCGCGGTGGTGGACAGGCCGGGGTGGATAAGAGCGAACGTGGACGGCTTCCGGGTCGTGCTCGAGCCGCTGGTAGAGCAGCTTAGGGAACGCGCGCCTGGCGGCGGATCGGCCGGGTCCCGGGCCGGGTCGGTGATGACCGCGGTGGGATCGCGGGTCACCGGCATCCAGGCCGGGCTGATCCTCGCCTACCTGTCCTCCCGGGTGCTGGGCCAGTACGAGCTCTTCCTGCCGCCGGAAGCATCCCCGGTAGACGGCGAGCAGCCGGGCAGGCTCACCCTGGTGGCCCCCAACATCGTCATGATCGAGCGCGAGCTCGGCGTCGACTCGCACGACTTCCGGCGCTGGGTGTGCCTGCACGAGGAGACACACCGGCTGCAGTTCACCGCGGTGCCCTGGCTGCGGGACTACGTGCAGAGCCAGATGACCGAGTTCCTGCTCGCCTCCGAACTCGACCCGGCGGCAATCCTGCAGCGGCTCCGGTCGGCGGCAGACGCGATGGCGGGTGCGGTGCGTGGCGGCGACGGCGGCAGCCTGATCGACGCCGTGGCCACCCCGCGGCAGCGCGAGATCATGGACCGGCTGACCTCGGTGATGACGCTGGTGGAAGGGCACGGCGACTACGTCATGGACGCGGTCGGGCCGCAGGTGGTCCCGACGGTCGCCCAGATCAGGGAACGATTCAACTCCAGGCGCGGGTCCAGCGGCCGGATCGAGCAGACGATCCGGCGTATTCTCGGCATCGACCTCAAGATGAAGCAGTACGCCGAGGGCTCCAGGTTCGTCCGCGCCGTCGTGGACGAGGTCGGCATGGCCGCCTTCAACAAGGTCTGGACTTCCCCGGAGACCCTGCCGGCCAAGGAGGAGTTCGCCCACCCGCATCAGTGGGTGGAGCGGGTCGCGTCCGGCTCGTAGCCAGCATGGGTCCGGGCGTCGCGGTCGCCGAGGTCCGCAACGCGGTGCGGGCCTGTCTTTCCGACCTGGCCCCCGGTGACCTGGTGCTGGTCGCGTGTTCCGGCGGCGCGGACTCGCTCGCGCTGGCCGCGGCGGCCGCGTTTGTGGCGCCGCGCCTGGGCCAGCGGGCTGGCGGCGTAACCGTCGACCACGGACTGCAGCCAGGTTCCGGCGAGCGCGCCGCGACCGTGGCGGCGCTGCTGAGTAAGCTCGGCCTCGACCCGGTCTGCAGCGCCGCGGTAACGGTGGCGGCGGCCAGCTCGGCCGCCGGACCCGAGGCCGCGGCCCGGGTGGCCAGGTACGACGCGCTCGACGCGGCGGCCATCCAGTACGGCGCCACCGCGGTCCTGCTCGGCCATACCCTCGACGATCAGGCGGAGACCGTGCTGCTCGGGCTCGCCCGCGGATCCGGCGGCAGGTCGCTGGCTGGAATGCCGGCCCGGCGTGACCCCTACCGCCGGCCGCTGCTGACGGTGCGCCGCGCGACCACCAGCGCCGCCTGCGCCGAGCTCGGGCTCGAGCCCTGGCAGGACCCGCATAACCGCGACTTCCGCTTCGCCCGGGCCCGGGTCCGCCACCAGGCGCTGCCCGCCCTGGAGGCGGCGCTCGGGCCGGGCGTGGCCGAGGCGCTGGCCCGCACCGCGAGCCAGTTGCGCGCCGACGCGGAATGCCTCGACGACCTCGCGTTCGCGGAAAGCGGACAGCTTCGCGGCAGCGGCTCGGACCCGGCCGGGCTTGACGTCGGCTGGCTGCGGGAGCTGCCGGGCGCGATCAGGACCCGGGTGCTGCGCGACGCGGCGATCATGGCGGGCTGCCCGCGCGGCGCGCTCACCGCCGGGCACGTCGACCGGGTCGGCGCCCTGGTCACCGGCTGGCGCGGGCAGCGAGGGGTGGACCTGCCCGGCGGCGTGCGGGCATGCCGCCGTGATGGCAAGGTGTGGTTCACGAGCAGCGCACCGGGCGCGTCGATGCGTTTTTAGGGTTGGGGAGTCCGTTGGACGAACGTGACATGGGATCTGAGCTGAAGCAGGTACTGATCACCGCCGAGCAACTGCAGGCGCGCGTCGGTGAGCTCGCGGCGCAGATCGATGCCGATTACGCCGGCCGTGACCTGCTGCTCATCGGCGTGCTCAGGGGCGCCGTCATGGTGATGGCCGATCTCGCCCGCACCATGCACCTGCCGGTGCAGATGGACTGGATGGCGATCTCGTCCTACGGCTCGGGCACCAAATCCTCGGGTGTGGTCCGCATCCTCAAGGACCTCGATACGGACATCACCGGCCTTCATGTGCTGATCGTCGAGGACATCGTGGACTCCGGGCTCACCTTGTCGTGGCTGGCGGGCAACCTGCGCTCGCGCGCGCCCGCGTCGCTGGCGGTCTGCGCCATGCTCCGCAAGCCGGGGTCGGCCCAGATGCAGGTGGACGTCGCTTACACAGGATTCGACATTGGCGATGAGTTCGTCGTCGGCTACGGCCTTGACTATGCTCAGCGGTACCGCAACCTGCCATTCATCGGGACGCTCGCCCCGGCGGTGTACGGGGGGAGTTAGGGTCCGGCGGACAGGGGAACACAATCTGCCACGGGAAGCGTTGACTTTCCAGACGTTGCACGCAGGCGGTGTACCGTCGTAGTTTTACGGCTCGCGGCCGCCGTCGGAACACGGGCTGCGAGGATGGGAAGCATGGCCGTCCCGCCGGAGGTCGACGGGAGCGTGAGGCTGGTCAGGAGGGAACGGTCCCGGGCCGACGGGGCCGCTCATCGATGGAGCTAAGGCGCTTTTTCCGGGCACCGCTGCTGCTAATCGCCGTGGCGGTGCTGTTGCTGCTTTTCGTGCTCGACTACGCGAATTCGGGGAGCTCATACAAGCAGGTTGACACCTCTCAGATCGTCAAGCTCATCGATCAGGGCCAGGTCAAGAGCGCGCTGATCGTCGACAAGAACCAGACGATCCAGATCACCACCAAGAGGGGCCAGAACCTCGAGGCTTCCTGGGTCTCCGGCCAGGGCCTGCAGCTCCAGAATGAGCTGCAGACGCAATTCAACAAGGGCAACCTGCCGAACGGATACAACGTCAACATCCCGAAGAGCAACGCGCTCCTCGACCTGATCCCGACCGCCCTGATCTACCTGGTCATCTTCCTCCTGTTCTTCTTCATGCTGTCCCAGATGCAAGGGGGCGGCTCGCGGGTGATGAACTTCGGCAAGTCCCGCGCCAAGCTGATCACCAAGGACACGCCGAAGACCACGTTCGCGGACGTGGCCGGCGTGGATGAGGCCATCGAGGAACTGCAGGAGATCAAGGAGTTCCTGCAGAGTCCGGCGAAGTTCCAGGCCATCGGGGCCAAGATTCCCAAGGGCGTCCTGCTCTACGGCCCGCCGGGCACCGGCAAGACGCTGCTCGCCCGGGCGGTGGCCGGCGAGGCCGGCGTCCCGTTCTACTCGATTTCCGGTTCGGACTTCGTGGAGATGTTCGTCGGTGTCGGTGCGTCCCGGGTCCGCGACCTGTTCGAGCAGGCCAAGGCGAACGCCCCCGCGATCGTGTTCGTGGACGAGATCGACGCCGTGGGACGGCACCGCGGCGCTGGCCTCGGCGGCGGGCACGACGAGCGCGAGCAGACGCTGAACCAGATGCTGGTCGAGCTGGACGGCTTCGACACCAAGGGCGGCGTCATCGTGATCGCGGCCACCAACCGGCCCGACATCCTTGACCCCGCGCTGCTGCGGCCCGGCCGCTTCGACCGGCAGATCGTGGTGGCCCAGCCCGACCTGGCCGGCCGCAAGGGGATCCTGCGGGTGCACGCCCGGGGCAAGCCCATCGCGCCCGATACCGACCTCGACATCATCGCCCGGCGCACGCCCGGGTTCACCGGCGCCGACCTGGCCAACGTGATCAACGAGGGCGCGCTGCTGACCGCGCGGCACAACGGCAAGCAGATCACGATGGAGTCGCTGGAAGAGGCCATCGACCGGGTCATGGCGGGTCCGGAGCGCAAGAGCGTCCTGCTCTCGGAGAAGGAGCGGAAGGTCATCGCCTATCACGAGGGCGGGCACGCGCTGGTCGGCCACGCGATGCCGCACGCCGATCCCGTGCACAAGGTGACGATCATCCCGCGCGGCCGAGCGCTCGGCTACACCAGCGCGCTGCCGACCGAGGACAAGTTCCTGGTCACCCGCGCCGAGATGCTCGACCAGCTCGCCATGCTCCTGGGCGGCCGCACGGCCGAGGAACTCATCTTCCACGAGCCGACCACGGGCGCCGCCAACGACATCGAGAAGGCGACCCAGATCGCGCGCGGCATGATCACCGAGTACGGCATGAGCGAGCGCCTCGGCGCGCGCAAGTTCGGCCACGGCGACGGCGAGCCCTTCCTGGGCCGGGACATGTCGCACAACCGGGACTACTCGGAAGAGATCGCCTCCTCGATCGATGAGGAGATCCGCCGCCTCATCGAGTCCGCGCACGACGAGGCCTGGGAAGTCCTCGTCGAGTACCGCGACGTGCTCGACACGCTGGTGCTGCGCCTGCTCGACAAGGAAACCGTGGGTAGGAAAGAGGTCCTCGAGATCTTCGCGACCGTGCAGAAGCGGCCGGTCCGCGGTTCGTACACGGGCTACGGCAAGCGCCTGCCCTCGGACCGCCCGCCGGTGCTCTCGCCCAAGGAGCTCGCCCTCGCGGCCGCCGACGGCGGCAGCGGGAATGGCGCCCTGGCGCTGCCGGCCAACGGCCAGTCCTTCGGCTTCAACCCCAGTGGCGCGGGATCGCCCGGCAGCGGGATACCCGGAGGCTACGGCAACGAGCCGGGTCACGGCGAGACCAGCGACGACGGATGACCGAGGGCGCTTCGGCCGCCCGGGGGGACGCCGGGCCGGCCGGGAACGGCCCGGCTGACGGCACCCGGCCCTCCGGCGGCAACGGCCACGAGTTCGACCTGCCGCGCATTGAGCGCGCGGTCAGGGAGATCCTTATCGCGATCGGCGAGGACCCGGAGCGCGATGGCCTGCGGGATACCCCGGCCAGGGTCGCGCGCGCCTACGCGGAGCAGTTCGCCGGGCTGCGGCAGCGCCCGCAGGACGTGCTCAACACCGTCTTCGACGCGGACCACGACGAAATGGTCATCGTCCGCGACATCGAGGTGTACGGGACCTGCGAACATCACCTGCTCCCGTTCATCGGGGTAGCGCACATCGGCTATATCCCGAATCAGAAGGGCCAGATCACCGGGCTTTCCAAGCTGGCCAGGCTGGTCGATGTCTATGCGCGCCGCCCGCAGGTGCAGGAACGGATGACCAGCCAGATCGCCGACGCCCTGATGGACACCCTGGAACCGCGCGGCGCGGTCGTGGTCATCGAGGCGGAGCACCTGTGCATGACGATGCGCGGGGTCCGCAAGCCGGGGGCCAGGACGGTGACCTCGGCGGTGCGCGGATCCTTCCGCGACAACGACGTCACCCGCGCTGAGGCGATGAGCCTTATTTACGGTCGCCACTGAACTGAAACGCATCCCGCAGCGTCTATGGGGTAGGCCAGCCGCCACGAGATCCCGGCGGGAGAACACCGAAGGCATATCCGTATTTCCGGTAGTAGTCGCTGACTCCGTCCCGTTATACGGGACCTTTGCTTACGCTTGGAGGTACGGTGAACGCAGGACGCGAGGCGGCGCGATGATCACGTTGACCCATCGTGCTCTAGGGCCTGATAAGAAAGCTGCCGAGATGAGCGACAGCGACGACGCTGGACACGCGGACCGCGCGACCGTGCCCGCGGCCAAGGCTGGCGGTATACAGGCTCCCGCCGGACCGCCGAGCTTTGCCGACCGCAGGCGCCAGCACGCCTGGGTGCCTGTCAGCGTGGCACTGCTCACCGCGCTTATCGGCCTGTCGGACATCCTCGGCATCTTCCGGCCCGACCTGGCGCACCGGCTGCACAAGATCAACTACATGGTACCGGGGACGCTGACCAACGTCACCCGCAGCGCTGACGTCGTCATCGGGCTGATGCTGCTGATGCTCGCGCACGGCCTGCGGCGCAGGAAGCGGCGCGCCTGGCAGGCGGTGGCCGCGCTGCTCGCCTTCGATATCGCCATCCATTTCTTCCATTCGCAGCGGATACCCACGGCCATCGTGGCGATCGTGGTGCTCATCGCGCTGCTCTACTTCCGGGACGAGTTCTACGCGGAGGGAGACCAGCGCACCCGGTGGCGGGCCCTGTGGGTCTTCGGCGGCCTTATCGTGGCAGACGTCGGAATCGGGCTGACCTACATCCTGCTGGCGCACGGGCTGGCGGAGGACTACTCGCTAGGCCAGCGAATAGAGGAAGTCATCACCGGCCTGGTCGGGGTATCAGGACCGGTCCAGTGGGCGCCGGAGGCGCGCGGCGACCTGTTCAACATCCTCACCAGCGCGCTCGGGCTCTTTACCCTCATCGTCACCGCGTACCTGTTCCTGCGTCCGGCCGAGCCCCGGGCGAGGCTGGGCGGGGCGGACGCGGCACGGGTCAGGGAGCTGCTGTGCAAGCACGGGGACAGGGACTCGCTCGGCTATTTCGCGCTGCGCGACGACAAGAGCGTGATCTGGTCGCCGACCGGCAAGGCCTGCATCTGCTACCGCGTCGTGTCGGGGGTGATGCTGGCCAGCGGCGACCCGATCGGCGACCCGGAGGCCTGGCCCGGCGTGATCGGGCCCTTCCTGGACGAGGCGGCGCGGCACGCCTGGGCGCCGGCGGTGATGGGATGCAGCGAGCTCGGCGCGGAGGTGTGGTGCCGTGAGGGCAACCTGACCGCGCTGGAGCTCGGCGACGAGGCGATCGTGAACGTGGCCGACTTCAGCCTGTCCGGCCGGTCGATGCGGAACGTCAGGCAGATGGTCAACCGGGTGGCGAAGAACGGCTACGTGGCCGAGGTCCGCCGGGTGGGCGACATACCGCCGAAGGAACTGGACGCTATCGTCCGGGCCGCGGATTCCTGGCGCGGCAGCCAGACCGAGCGCGGCTTCTCGATGGCCCTCGGCCGGACCGGCGCGACCTGTGACGATGACTGCGTGCTCGCGACCGCGACCGAGAACGGGGTCGTCCGCGCGGTCCTGCAGCTCGTGCCCTGGGGCACCGACGGCCTGTCGCTTGACCTCATGCGGCGGGACAAGGGCGCGCAGCCCGGGCTGAACGACTTCTTGATCGTGGAGACCATCAAGGCCGCCTCCGGCCTCGGCGTGAAGCGCATATCGCTGAACTTCGCCGTCTTCCGGGCCGCGCTCGAGCGCGGCGAGCGGATCGGCGCGGGCCCGGTGCTCCGGGCCTGGCGGTCCGTGCTCATCTTCATGTCCAAGTGGTTCCAGATCGAGTCGCTCTACAAGTTCAACGCCAAGTTCTGTCCCGTCTGGCAGCCGCGGTTCTTCGTCTTCCCGAGCACGAAGGACGCGCCCAGGATCGCCCTGGCCGCGCTCGAGGCGGAGGCGTTCCTGGTCTGGCCGCGGCTTGAGCTGCGCAGGATCGCGCGAAAGCTTGGCCTGGCCAAGCTCAGGCGGCCGCTGCGCCGGGAGTCGGTGCCGCATGCCCTCGCGGGGGGCCAGGGGGGTACGGGGGGGCGGGGAGCCCCCCCGTGATCGGGGGGCCGAGGGGGTCTGGGGGGAAAGGTTTCCCCCCAGGATCGGGGGGATCCCGGGGGGTCGTCCCCCTGGGGCCAGCACTGCCCAGTGCGGACCGCTGCCTGGTCATGGGCGTGGTGAACGTCACGCCTGATTCGTTCTCCGACGGCGGTCAGTGGTACGGGGCGGACGCGGCCATCGCGCACGGCCTGGAACTCGCGGCGCAGGGCGCGGACATCGTGGACGTCGGCGGCGAGTCCACCAGGCCCGGCGCCCAGCGCATCTCGCAGGAAGAGGAACTGCGCCGGATCGGACCCGTCGTCACTGAACTTGTCAGGGCCGGGCTGCCGGTGTCCATCGACACGATGCGCGCGCCGGTGGCGGAGTTCGCGCTGGACGCGGGGGTACAGCTGGTCAATGACGTCAGCGGCGGCCTGGCCGATCCGGACATGCCCCGCCTGGTCGCGGCGGCGGGGGTTTCCTACGTGGTGGTGCACTGGCGCGGCCACAGTCATGACATGTACTCGCGCGCGGCCTACACCGACGTGGTGGGTGAAGTCCGCGACGAACTGGCCCGCCGGGTGGATGCGGTCGTGCACGCCGGGGTCGACCCCGGATGCGTCGTGGTCGATCCCGGCCTCGGGTTCGGTAAACGGCCCGAACACAACTGGCCGCTGCTCACTCACCTCGCCGAGGTGGGCACGCTCGCCGGGGGCACCTTCCCCGTCCTGGTCGGAGCCTCGAGGAAACGCTTCCTCGGCAGCCTGCTGGCCGGCCCGGACGGCACCCCGAGGCCGTTCGGCGACTGCGACGGGGCCACGGCGGCGATCACGGCGCTCGCCGCCGCGGCCGGCGCCTGGAGCGTGCGCGTACACCAGGTGCCGCTGAACGCCGACGCCGTCCGGGTCGCGGCCGCGTGGCGTGACGCCGCGGGCGCGGACGCCGCCGGCCCTCCGCTGTCGGTCACCGGCCGGTCCTGACCATGCGTCATCGCGCGGTGCTGGCCGTGGGCAGCAACCTGGGCGACCGGCTGGGTACCCTGCAGGGATGCGTCCAAGCTATCGGCGGGCTTCCGGACACTGACGTGCTGGCTACCTCGCCCGTTTACCAGACCGCTCCGGTCGGCGGCCCGGCGCAGCCCGACTACCTGAACGCGGTGCTCATCGCGGCGACCGGTTTGCGCCCGCTCGACCTGCTGGCGGCGGCCCAGGGCATCGAGGCGGAATTCGGCCGGGTCCGGGCCGAACGGTTCGGGCCGCGTACGCTCGACATCGACATCATCAGCTACGCGGAAAAGGTCAGCGGCGACCCGGTGCTTACCCTGCCCCACCCCCGCGCGCACGAGCGTGCGTTCGTGCTCGCGCCGTGGCACGACATCGATGCCGAGGCCAGCCTGCCCGGGCGCGGTCCGGTGGCAGACTTGCTCGCCGGGCTTGACCGCCGCGGCGTCCGGCGCCAGCCGGATATGGTGCTCCGACTGCCCCGGGCGGGCGCCCCGGCCGAGATCCCATGAGACCAACCCGCGTATCGACGCTCGTCGTGGTCGCCGTCGTCTGCGCGGCGGTGGCCTGGCTGCTGCTCCGGTCGGTTTACGGCCGCCTGCCGCCGCTGCCGTGGACGGGAGTGCCCGCGCTGCTCGTGGCCGCGCTGGCAGAAGCCTGGACCGGGCGCGACCTGCGGGCGCGGATCGCGGGACGGCGCGGCCTGAAGCCGGCCGCGCCGCTTTTCGTGTCGCGGATGGTGGCGCTGGCCAAGGCCAGCTCGGTGGCGGCGGCGGTGGTCGCCGGCCTCGCGGCGGGCTTCGACATCTACCTGAGCGGCTCCCTGAGCGCCAGCGTGCCGCGCCAGGACGCCCTCACCGCGGCCGTGACGTTCGTCGCCGCGGTCCTGCTCGCCTGCGCCGCGCTGTTCCTCGAGTACTGCTGCCGGGTGCCGGACGACCCCGACCGCGACCAGCGCGACGAGTCAGCCCCGCTGCGCTGACTGGCAGTCCTTCCGGGGCCAGGGGGCTGGGGGGTGCTGGCATGACGACGACACGCACGGTCGCTCAGGACCCGGCGCCGGACGCCGGCGACCTGGTGCCGCCCATGCTCATCGCCCGCCCGCTGCTGATCAGGTTCGTGTCCATCGCCGCCGCGGGGCGTGACCACAGGAAAGCACGCACGGGCCAGGAACACGCACCGCGGTCCGTTCGGGATAATGTCTTTTGATCTTTGCCTGCCGCGGCCTTCCTCGACAGCTTCAACTCAACGCCGTAGCTGGCTTGCGGTTTGCCGCGGCCTTCCTCGACAGCTTCAACTCAACGCCGTAGCTGGCTTGCGGTTAAGGGCGCCGTACACCCGCTGGGTGTACGGCGCCCTCTGTCATGACTATCCTGGTCACCGCACCACCCGCCGTCCGGTACCCGCCGAGGACTGGAACGAAATGAACCCTGATATCAACCCGGCCGCCGGGCGCCCGGCCCGGCTCGCGGTCGGCATCATCGGCGCCGGGAGAGCGGGCACCGCGCTCGGCGCGGCGCTCGCCCGCGCCGGTCACGAGATCGTCGCCGCGTCCGCGGTGTCGGACGCCTCGCTGCGCCGGGCGCACGCGAACTTTCCCGGCGCGGTCATCACCGAGCCCAGCCAGGTCCTCCGCCGGGCCGACCTGGCCATGCTCACCGTGCCCGACGACGTGCTGCCCGGCCTGATCGCCGGGCTGGCGGCGACGGGCGCGCCGTTGGAAGGCCGCATGCTGGCCCACGCGAGCGGGCGTTATGGCGTGGCGGTGCTCGAACCCGCCGTGCGCCGGGGTGCGCTTCCGCTGGCGCTGCACCCCGTGATGACGTTCACCGGCCGCGCCGACGACATCGACCGGCTCAGGGGAACCTGCTTCGGGGTGACCGCGCCCGAGGTGCTCAGGCCCGCGGCCGAGGCGCTGGTGATCGAGATGGGCGGCGAGCCCGTCTTCATCCCCGAGGAGCACCGCGATCTGTACCACGCGGCGCTCGCCAGCGCGGCCAACCACCTGATCACGCTCGTCGCCCAGGCCGCGGACCTGCTCAGGACGGCCGGAGTGGCAGAGCCCGCGCGCCTGCTCGGGCCGCTGCTGTCCGCATCCCTGGACAACGCGCTGCGGTTCGGCGACGCCGGCCTGACCGGCCCGGTCGCCCGCGGTGACGCGGCTACCGTGGCCGCGCACGTCGCCGCGCTGGAGTCCGCGCCTTCCGCCTCGGCGGTCGCGGTCGCCGCCTACGTCGCCATGGCCAGGCTGACCGCCGACCGCGCCCTCGCGGCCGGGCTGCTCAAGCCCGCCGACGCGGAACGCCTGCTCGACGTGCTCGGCGGCCGCCCGTGAGCGACAGGGCGGTGAGCCCGCACCTCGCCATCACCCGGGCCGAACTCGCGGCCGCGCGGGCCGCCCTGGACCCGAGGGCCGGGCCCGTTGTCCTGGTGCCGACCATGGGCGCCTTGCACGCCGGCCACGAGAGGTTGCTGCACGCGGCGCGCACGCTGGCCGGGCCGGAGGGGAGCGTGGTCGTCTCGATCTTCGTCAACCCGCTCCAGTTCGGGCCGGGCGAAGATCTTGATCGTTATCCGCGAACCCTGGACGAGGACCTGGCCATGTGCGCCAGCGCGGGGGCACGGCTGGTCTTCGCGCCCTCCCTGACCGAGATGTATCCCGGCGGTAAGCCGGACGTTACCGTTGATCCGGGTCCGGTGGGGCAGGTCTTCGAGGGCCACTTCCGGCCGGGCTTCTTCGGCGGCGTGCTGACCGTGGTGCTCAAGCTGCTTCACCTGACGCGCCCGGCCACGGCGGTGTTCGGCCAGAAGGACGCGCAGCAGCTCGCGCTCGTCCGCCGGATGGTGGCCGACATGGACCTGGACGTCGCGATCGAGTCCGTGCCGATCGTGCGCGATGCCGACGGGCTCGCGACCTCGAGCAGGAACCGCTACCTTTCCGCCGCCGACCGGGCGGTGGCGCTCACGATGCCGCGAGCGCTGCGCGCGGGTGAGGCCAGGGCCGCCGAGGGCGCGGCCGCCGTCCTCGCCGCCGCCCAGGAGGTCCTGGGCGGCGAACCCGCCCTGGCCGTCGACTATGTCGCGGTCGTCGACGCGCGCACGTTTGGCCCGGTCCGGCCCGGTGAGGCCGGACCCGCGCTGCTGGTGGCGGCGGCGAGGGCAGGCGGCACGCGGCTGATCGACAATATGCCCGTGCTGCTGGCGGCGGACACCGCCGCTGAAGGCGGGTCCCACGATCCTGCCACGGAAGGGCCGGCCGGCCATGCTGCTCACCATTGACATCGGGAACACGAACACCGTTCTCGGGATATTCGAAGGGGACCGGGTGATCGAGCACTGGCGGATCGCGACGGTCCCCGACCGGACCGCGGATGAGCTCGCCGTCGTCCTGCACGGCCTGCTGGCGGGTAGCAGCGCGTCTACTGAAAGGGATATTAGCGGTATATCGCTGTGCTCGACTGTGCCTTCAGTGCTCCATGAGATGAGAGAGATGTGCGAGCGCTATTACGGTGACCTGAAAACGGTCATCGTCGAGCCGGGCGTAAAGACCGGGGTGCCGGTGCGGACCGACAACCCCAAGGAAGTGGGCAGCGACCGGATCATGAACTCGCTCGCGGCGGTGCACCTTTACGGCGGCCCGGCGATAGTCGTGGATTTCGGCACCTCCACGAACTTCGACGCGGTGAGCGCACGGGGCGAGTTCGTCGGCGGCGCACTTGCGCCCGGAATCGAGATTTCCGTGGATGCGCTGTCCCGCCGGGCCGCGCAATTGCTCAAGGTCGAGCTCACTAGGCCGCCGCGCGTCATCGGTAAAAATACGGTGGAGTCGCTGCAATCAGGCATCATCTATGGCTTCGCCGCTCAGGTCGAGGGAATTACCCGGCGGATGGCGCGCGAACTGTCGCCCGACGACCCGAGCGCGGTGACCACTGTCGCCACCGGCGGCCTGGCGCCGCTGGTTATCAATGAGGTAAGCGTCATTGACGCTTACGAGCCCTGGCTCACCCTGATCGGCTTGCGACTGGTCTACGAAAGGAACTCGGGCCAGGCGGAGTCCCCCGGCCTGAGGTGACCCGTCAGGCGATCCGGACGGCTCCGACGTAAGCGCCCCAGTAGACCGGTTCGACCTTGACCGTCTCGCCGAAGTTAGGCGCGTCGATCATCAGCCCGTTGCCGATGTAAATCCCTACGTGACTGATGTCGGAGAAGAAGAAGACGAGATCGCCCGGCTCCAGGTCATTGCGCGCCACGTGCACACCCGAGTTCCACAGGCTGCCGGTGTAGTGCGGGAGCGCGATGCCCTCTTGTGCGTAGGCCCACACGACCAGCCCGGAGCAGTCAAATTGGCCGGGGCCGGCGGCTCCCCACACGTAGGGATCGCCTTCCTTGGCGATCGCCGCCTGCAAGGCCTGGGCCCCGACCGTGTTGGCGGTCGGAATGGTGACGTTCGGATACTGCCCGGTCTGCTCGAAAACCGCCATCGCCTGCTTCATCGCCGCGCTGTTGACCTGATCGATCTTGGCGTTGATGGCCTTCTTCTTGACGTTCATCTGGGCTTCGAGCGCGTTTACCTCGGCGACCTGCTGGTCGGCCGTCTGCTTGGCGCGCAGCGCCTGAGTCACCTCGCTGCTCAGCGTGTTAACTCTTTCGCTGCTGGACTGAGCGAGCTCGGTGATCGTGGATGCCTGGCTGAGAAACTGCTGCGGGTTTCCGGTGGTGAGCGCCTGGAACGTCGGGTCGAGCCCGGAGTTCATGTAGTTCTCGGCGGCCAGCCGGGCCGCGGCCTGCTGGCCGACGGTGAGCGCGGCCGCGCCCCGGGCGGCGGCGTTCCGGGCGATCCGCGCGTCCGCCTGGGCGCGGGTCAGCTGGATGCGCAGGCCGTCGTACTGCTCGCTCAGCGCGTTGATCTGGAACTCCAGCTGCTTCGCCTGCGCCACCAGCGTGGTCAGGGTCGGCTTCGGCGCGGTCGTCTGCGCCGCGCTTATTCCACCCGGCACGATAAGGGCAAGCGCAGCCGTCGCGGCGGCGAGGCCGGCCGCTCCGCTCAGTTTGCGCACAGCGTTGCACAATATTGGAATCAAGGGTCGGGTGCCACCGACTAGGAGGAAATTTTACTTTGGGGCGTCGCGGCGGCCGGCCAGTCCGGCCCCGGGCAGCGGCTATCGTGGACCGCGCCATGGCTTACACGATCAGGCCCGCGCGCACGCGAGACGTGCCCGTGATCCGGAAGTTGATCGACTCGAATGTCGGGTCTGGATGTTTGCTGAGTAAGGCCACGGTCACCCTCTACGAGGACGTCCAGGAGTTCTGCGTGGCAGAACTCTCGCCTGACGCCACGCTGGCGGGCGGTGGCGCATTGCATGTGATGTGGGAGGATCTCGCCGAGATCAGGACGGTCGCGGTCCGAGAAGACTGCCAGGGGCTAGGCATCGGTCGCGCGATCGTCGATACGCTCCTTCAGCGAGCCCGCGCCGTGGGCGTGGATCGGGTGTTCGTATTGACTTTCGCGGTGGACTTCTTCGGCCGCCACGGGTTCCAGCCGATCAGCGGTACTCCGGTGGCCGCTGAGGTGTACCAGGAGCTATTGCGCTCCTATGACGAGGGCGTTGCGGAGTTTCTTGACCTGGAGCGGGTAAAGCCCAACACGCTCGGCAACACCCGCATGCTGTTGCGCCTCTTACCTGGCCGGGGAAATGAGCACCGTCGTTGCGCACGAGACGATACAAGCCCAGCGGGAGCATCGGCCGGCTCGGGCTGTGGAGAGGACGGGGCTATGTGGCAGAATCTCGCCGCGCTGACTCCGCCGCTGGTCGTTTGCATCGCCTTCCTCATCGGCCTGGCGATGTTGCTGCGCCGGGAGATGTCCCCGAAGCGCCGTGCCGAGCGGAACGCCCGGCGCCGATCGCGTGACCAGAGGTCTTGAAATGTACGGAACGGCGGGGTTTATCCGACTGTAGAACTGCTCGAACTGGGTGAGCGGCTTGGCCGCGAGATCGCAGTAACGGCGTAGTTGATGATCTGTCGTGAGCGGGCGATGCTAACGGCGCCGGCAATCAGTGATTACGGAGAGTTACTGCGCCGCAGGATGCCGCCCGATGGCGGCGCTACGGCAAAACAAGTGCCGCCAGTCGCGGAATTGTCAACGCCAAGAGATTGGGTATACATTTAGCATCTGAAATAGGTGCTCCGTCAGAAGGGCTGTTTCCATGGCACAGAAGGTGCAGGTGCTTCTCGTCGATGATCTCGATGGGAGCGAGGCTACCGAGACCGTCGCGTTTGGACTCGATGGAGCCTCGTATGAGATCGATCTGAGTTCCGGCAACGCGGGCAAGCTCCGTAAAGAGCTGGCCCACTACGTGGAGCACGCGCGCAAAGCGAGCGCTCCGGCAAGGCGCCGCAGGGCGCGCACTGGTCCCGGGCGCGAGCGCAGTGCCCAAATCAGGCAGTGGGCGAAGCAGCGCGGTTACAAGGTCAATGAGCGCGGGCGTATTCCCGCGAACATCGTCGCGGAGTACGAAGCCGCGCACTAGCTATGCACGTACCGGAGTTCGCGAGTCTTTTTTGCGGGCTCCGGGGTTCATCGCCTTTTGCCGGGGGGCCAGGGGATCGTCCCCCCATGGGCAGCACTGTGGCCAGCGACTCCCAAAGCAGCGGTGTCACCACGGATCGGCCCTGACCCCTTGAAGCTCTTGGCGACGGCGACGGCGACGGCGACGGCGCCGGCGCCGGGGCCGGGGCCGGGGCCGGGGCCGGGGCCATCTCGCACCGTTGGCCCGGAGCGGCGGACGTGACCGTCTGGGGCCAACGGTGCGTTTGCTTGTCCGGGCACCTGCGGTGCGGTTGCTCCGGGCGAAGGCCGGCGGGAGGTAGTTCGGGACGGGAGGCGGCCGCCGGCGGGCGGCCGCAGGACGGGACCAGGCGGACCGGGCCGGCGAACCGGCCGGGACGCGGGACGGGGCGGCCAGGGACACGCGGAACGGGCGTTCGCTTGCGGCGTACCTGGGGCGGTACTGGGAACATGGGTCTCATCCTGAGAGTTGGATGAGGGTGAACGACCTGTGTTCTGGGAACGTCTCTAAGACGTAGCGCATACTCGCATTAAGGCATTAAGAGTGCGACTGTGGGCAGGCGCTGAGAGCGTGACCGTGGGCACGCGACTACTATGCGGAGTAGGCAAGGTAGGGCCCGACCCATCCGCCCCCCGTGCTGTGAGGAGAGCGACGATATGTTCGAGAGGTTTACCGACAGAGCGCGGCGGGTTGTTGTCCTGGCCCAAGAAGAAGCCAGGATGCTCAATCACAACTACATCGGCACCGAGCACATCCTGCTCGGCCTCATCCATGAGGGCGAAGGTGTAGCGGCCAAGGCGCTCGAGTCGCTTGGGATCAGCCTGGACGCCGTGCGGCAGCAGGTCGAGGAGATCATCGGCCAGGGTCAGCAGGCGCCGTCCGGGCACATCCCGTTCACGCCTCGGGCCAAGAAGGTACTTGAGCTCTCGCTGCGTGAGGCGCTGCAACTCGGCCACAACTACATCGGCACCGAGCACATCCTGCTCGGCCTCATCCGCGAGGGTGACGGCGTGGCCGCGCAGGTGCTGGTGAAGCTGGGCGCCGACCTTAACCGGGTGCGCCAGCAGGTGATCCAGCTGCTGCACGGGTACCAGGGCAAGGAGCCCGCCTCGGCCGGGACCGCCGCGGAATCCGCGCCGTCGACGTCCCTGGTCCTCGACCAGTTCGGCCGCAACCTGACCCAGGGCGCGCGCGAGGGCAAGCTCGATCCGGTGATCGGCCGGGAGAAGGAAATCGAGCGCGTCATGCAGGTGCTCTCCCGCCGGACCAAGAACAACCCGGTGCTCGTGGGTGCGCCCGGCGTGGGCAAGACGGCGGTTGTCGAGGGCCTGGCGCAGAAGATCGTCAAGGGCGAGGTCCCCGAGACCATCAAGGACAAGCAGCTGTACACGCTGGACCTCGGTGCCCTGGTGGCCGGATCGCGCTACCGCGGCGACTTCGAAGAGCGGCTCAAGAAGGTGCTCAAGGAGATCCGCACCCGCGGCGACATCATCCTGTTCATCGACGAGATCCACACGCTCGTCGGAGCCGGTGCCGCCGAGGGCGCCATCGACGCGGCCTCCATCCTGAAGCCGATGCTGGCCCGCGGCGAGCTGCAGACCATCGGCGCCACCACGCTCGATGAGTACCGCAAGTACCTGGAGAAGGACGCCGCGCTCGAGCGCAGGTTCCAGCCCATTCAGGTGGCGGAGCCGACGATCTCGCACACGATCGAGATCCTCAAGGGGCTGCGGGACCGGTACGAGGCTCACCACCGCGTGTCCATCACGGACGGCGCGCTGGTCGCCTCGGCCCAGCTGGCCGACCGCTACATCAGCGACCGCTTCCTGCCGGACAAGGCCATCGACCTGATCGACGAGGCCGGCTCGCGGATGCGGATCCGCCGCATGACCGCGCCGCCGGACCTGCGCGAGTACGACGAGAAGATCGCCCAGGTGCGCCGGGAGAAGGAATCGGCCATCGACTCCCAGGACTTCGAGAAGGCCGCCGCGCTCCGGGACACCGAGAAGCAACTGCTGGCCAAGAAGGCGACCCGGGAGAAGGAGTGGAAGGCCGGCGACATGGACGTCGTGGCCGAGGTGAACGAGGAACTCATCGCCGAGGTGCTCGCCACCGCCACCGGCATCCCGGTGTTCAAGCTGACCGAAGAGGAATCGCAGCGCCTGCTCCGGATGGAGGATGAGCTGCACCACCGGGTGATCGGCCAGAACGACGCGATCAAGGCGCTGTCCCAGGCGATCAGGCGGACCCGGGCCGGCCTGAAGGACCCCAAGCGCCCCGGCGGGTCGTTCATCTTCGCGGGCCCGTCAGGCGTCGGCAAGACCGAGCTGTCCAAGACGCTGGCCGAGTTCCTGTTCGGCGACGAGGATTCGCTGATCCAGCTCGACATGAGCGAGTACATGGAGAAGCACACGGTGTCCCGGCTGTTCGGGTCCCCGCCCGGCTACGTCGGTTACGAGGAAGGCGGCCAGCTCACCGAGAAGGTCCGTCGGCGTCCGTTCTCCGTCGTCCTGTTCGACGAGATCGAGAAGGCGCACCCGGACATCTTCAACTCGCTGCTGCAGATCCTGGAAGACGGCCGCCTGACCGACGCCCAGGGCCGGATGGTCGACTTCAAGAACACGGTCATCATCATGACGACCAACCTCGGGACCCGCGACATCTCCAAGGGCGTGACCGTCGGGTTCGCCCGGGCGGGCGAGTCCAAGGGTTCCTACGACCGGATGAAGAACCGGGTGCAGGAGGAGCTGAAGCAGCACTTCCGGCCGGAGTTCCTGAACCGGGTGGACGACATCATCGTCTTCCACCAGCTCCTCCGGGAGGAGATCTTCCGCATCGTCGACCTGATGATCGCCAAGGTGGACGAGCGCCTGAAGGACCGCGACATGGCCATCGAGCTGCGGCCGGCCGCCAAGGACCTGCTGTCCGAGCGCGGGTACGACCCGGTGCTCGGGGCCCGGCCGCTGCGCCGCACGATCCAGCGGGAAATCGAGGACAGCCTGTCCGAGAAGATCCTGTTCGGCGAGCTGCGGCCGGGGCAGATCGTGATCGTGGACACCGAGGGCAGCGGGGAGACCGCCAAGTTCACGTTCAACGGCGTCCCGAAGCCCGAGGTGGTGCCCGACGTGCCCGCGCCGGAGATGGCGAGCGAGCCGGTCGCCAGCAAGGGCGGTGCCCTGAGCAGCTCGACGGGCAGCTCAGGGACCCAGGACGGCGGCGGTACCGCTTCCGCCGCTGGCTGAGGACACCTGAAACCCGGGGTCCGCGACACCGTGGACCCCGGGTTTCATGCTGTGTCTCCGGCTCGCTTCCGGGGCGCCTCAGGCCTTCGGCGCGAGCCCGGCCGACCCAGGCAGTGCGTAGCGACCATCGGGCAGCGGGTCGACCAGGCCGTCGGCTGCGAGTCCGTCCAGGGCCCGGGTGAGCTGCACCTGGTCGGCCCATGCCGCGTCGAAGTCGGCCCGGCTCACCGGGGCACCGGAATCGCGCAGCACCGCGAGCAGGCGGCCGCGGCATTGCCGGTCCGTGCCGTCATACCGCTGGGTCCGGCGCCTGGCCGCTGGATCCGTGGGCTCTTTGGGCCGGCCCGCGGCCAGCCACGCGCAATCGCGGGCCACCGGGCAGGCGCCGCACTGCGGGTTGGCGGCCGTGCAAACCAGCGCGCCCAGTTCCATCACCGCGACCGACCAGCGGGCCGCGACCGCGGGCTCGGCGGGCAGCAGCGATTCGGCCAGCCGCCGCTCAGCCGTCGACGGCGTGGCGGCAGGCACCGGCTGGCCGGCGATGAGCCTCGCCAGCACGCGCCGCACGTTGGTGTCGAGCACGGCGTGCCGCTGGCCGAAGGCGAAGCTGGCCACGGCGGCGGCGGTATAGCTTCCGATCCCCGGCAGCGCGAGTAGGGCGTCCCGGTCCGCAGGCACCTTCCCGCCGTGCCGGGTGGTCACGATGGTCGCCGTCTCGTGCAGCCGGAGCGCGCGTCTGGGATAGCCGAGCCTGCCCCACTGCCTGATCGCCTCGCCCGCGGGCTCGGCCGCGAGCGCGGCCGGGGTGGGCCACCGGGCGAGCCATCTCAGGTATTCCGGCAGCACCCGTGCCACCGGCGTCTGCTGCAGCATGATCTCGCTGACCAGCACCGACCAGGGCGTCGCGCCGGGAGCGCGCCACGGGAGGTCCCGCGCGTTGCGCGTATACCAGGCCAGCACCGGCTCGGCGTAGGGCGTCGACATGATTATGCCCATCGTGGCATGGCTCCGGACCGCTGGCCGCAGGTAACGGGCCCTGCACCGGCCGGCGGGTCTTCGCGTCTGCGACCGTGACAGCTTGCATACTCTCCGTATGGATCGGAATGCTTATCGTGACGATAACGACACGGACCAGCCCGATGCCTACTGGCGCCGGAGGGTGATCACCCTTGTCGCGGGCCTGAGCCTGCTCGGCCTGCTCGCCTGGGGCTTCTCCGGCGGCGGGGGGAAGCCCGCGAGCACGGCGCCGAAGAACTCGCAGGCGTCCGGCATTCTGCCCGCCGCCGCCTACAGTGGCGCCCCGGCGTCACCGTCGCCCACGGCCGGCGGGTCCGGGGCCGCGCTGGCCAGCCCGGCGGCCAGCCTGCCCTTTCCCTCGGTCACCCCGTCCTCCGGCGCGGGCCGGTCCGGGAGCGGCACGACCGCTGGCAAGCCCGCCGCCAGCGGGCCGGCGGCCGGCCCGGCCGGCCGGGCCGGCGCCAGCAACGCCCCCCCGGCCGCGGCATCCGGCGGCGTAGAGCCGGGAGGAGGCTGCTCGCCCGGCGCGGTGGTGCTCAGCCTGTTCAGCACCAGGCCGGATTACTACGCCGGGCAGTATCCCGTGTTCGACATCTACGCCGTCTCTACCGCGTCCCGTGCCTGTTCCTTCGATGTCAGTCCCGCCCGGCTGCACGTGGTCGTCATGTCGTCGGGCCGCGTCATCTGGGATTCGGCCGACTGCACGCGCGGCGAGCCGAACCGGGTCGCCGAGCTCAGCCGCGGCGTCCCGGCGCAGGAGTCGGTCACCTGGAACCGCACCATCAGCCTCCCGGGCTGCGTCACGCTGGCGTCGGCGGCACGCCCCGGCACCTATCAGGTGCAGGCCAGGGACGCCACCGCGGGCAGCCCGGTCCGGACCTTCCGGCTCGCGCGCTTAACGCAGGTGCGCTTACCGCCGAAGTGCTTACCGCCGACGCGCTTACCGCCGACGCGCTTACCGCAGGTCGGTCCCCAGGACGGCGGAGAGCGCCTGGCGGATGTCCTCCACCTCCTGCACCTTCATGAGGTGGGAAAGACCGTCGGCGCGCTCCAGGGGCGCTCCCGAGGCCATCGGGACGATGACGCGGCGGAAGCCCATCCGCTCGGCCTCGGCCAGCCGGCGCGGCAGGCCGGCCACCCGGCGGACCTCGCCGGCCAGGCCGACCTCACCGATGGCCACCACGCCGTGCGGCACGCTCAGGTTCGCGGCCGAACTGGCCAGGGCGACCGCCACGGCCAGGTCCACCGAGGGCTCGGTCAGGCGGACACCGCCGACCGTCGCCGCGTACACGTCCTGCCTGCCGAGCTTGAGCCCGGCCCGGCGCTGCAGGACCGCGAGCACCATGCCGACCCTGGAGCCGTCGAGCCCGGACGTGGTGCGGCGCGGTATCTCGAGCACGGAGGTGCCCACCAGCGCCTGCACCTCCGCGGGCAGCGGCCTGCGCCCCTCAAGCGTGATCGTCACGCAGGTGCCAGGCACCGGCTCGCGGTGCTGAGACACGAAAAGACCGCTCGGGTCCGGCAGGCCGATGAGGCCGTACTCGCCCAGGTCGAAGCAGCCGACCTCATCGGTCGGCCCGTACCTGTTCTTCACCGCCCGCACCATGCGCAACTGCGAATGCCGGTCGCCGTCGAAATGCAGCACCACGTCGACGATATGCTCAAGCGCCCGCGGGCCGGCCACCGAGCCGTCCTTGGTCACGTGCCCGACCAGGATGGTCGTCAGCGACCGCTCCTTGGCCACCGCGGTCAGCGCCGCCGCCACCTCCCGGACCTGGGTCACCCCGCCCGGCACCCCCTCCACCCCGGCGGCGGCGATCGTCTGGACCGAGTCGATGATCAGCAGCCTGGGCTGCACCTGATCGACGTGCCCGAGCACGACGTCGAGATCGGTCTCCGCGGCCAGGAAGAGCTGGTCGCTGACCGCGCCGATCCGGTCCGCGCGCAGCCGCACCTGGGCGGCGGACTCTTCGCCGGTGACGTAGAGCACCGGCCCTGACTCCGCGACCAGCGCGCCCGCCTCGAGCAGCAGCGTCGACTTGCCCACGCCCGGCTCGCCCGCCAGCAGCAGGACCGCGCCGGGCACCAGCCCGCCGCCGAGCACTCGGTCAAGCTCATCCAGGCCAGTAGGCCGCGCGGTGGCGTCGGTCGCGTCGACCTGGCCGATGGGGAGCGCGGGGGTGGCGGCCGGGGCCGCGCTGCGGTGGGAGACCGCCCGGATCCCCGCTCTGGCCAGCCGGGGCACCCCGGCCTCCTGGACCGTGCCCCAGGCTTGGCACTCTCCGCACCGCCCGCTCCACTTGGCGGACTGCCAGCCGCACTCGGTGCAGCGGAAGCCGGATGTCCCCGCCGGTGACTTAGCCATGGCCCGCACCTTAGCGGTCACCTCTGACAATCTCAGTAAGCTGGAACCGAACCGACGGAGGGAGTCAGCCAGTGAGCGGCGAGGCGAAGGTACCCGGTCCGCCGGTCGCCCTGTCTACCTCCTCGGTCTATCCGGAACGCACGCCCGACGCCTTCGAGATGGCCGCGCGGCTCGGCTATGACGGGATCGAGGTGATGGTCTACACCGATCCGGTGAGCCAGGACGCCGACGTGCTGCGCAGGCTCCGCGACTACCACCAGGTCCCCATCCTGTCGGTGCACGCGCCGAGCCTGCTGCTTACCCAGCGGGTGTGGGGCCGCGACCCGTGGGAGAAGCTGCGGCGCGCCAACGAACTTGCCGAGCGCGTCGGCGCCCGGGTGGTCGTCTTGCACCCGCCGTTCCGCTGGCAGCGCGAGTACGTCCGCGGGTTCGAGAAGGGCCTGGCCGCGATGGCCGAGGAAACCGATGTCGTCTTCACGGTGGAGAACATGTACCCGCTCCGGGCCGGCGGCAGCGAGGTGGTGCCCTATGCCCCGCACTGGGATCCGACGGCGTTCGACGTCCCGCATATCACGCTGGACCTCTCGCACACTGCCGCCTCGGGTTCCGACGCGCTGGTCATGGCGGCCGAGCTCGGCGGCCGCCTGGCCCACGTGCATCTGGCCGACGGCACCGGAGCGCCCGTCGGGCCGGTTCCCGACGAGCACCTGGTGCCCGGCCGCGGCGGCCAGCCCTGCGCCGAGTTGCTCGGCCTGCTCACCTCGACCGGGTACCACGGCGTGGTGGTGGTCGAAGTGAAGACCAACCGGGCGCCGACCAGGGAGGACCGGGTCGCGGACCTGGCGGAGTCACTGGCGTTCGCCCGCAAGCACCTGGCCGTGGCCGCAGGCCAGGCTAGCTGAGGGTAGTGTCCCTCCCATGACCGGCCGCACTACGACCCTGATCACGGTGGCCCCGACGGGCGCCGAAGCCGACAAGTCCGCGGTGCCCGCCCTTCCGGTCACCCTGAGCGAGCTGGTCGTCACGGCCAAGGAATGCCAGGCCGCCGGCGCGGCGGTCATCCACGTGCACATCAGGGACGAGGCGGCCCGGCCCACGCTGGACGTGAGCAGGCTCGCCGACACGGTGGCGGCGCTGCGGGAGGGCACCGACCTCATCGTCCAGCTGTCCACCGGCGGCGCGGTGACCGACAGCTTCGCCAGCCGGCTGGCCGTCCTGGACGCCGCGCCGGATGCCTGCTCGCTGACCTGCGGCACGGTTAACTTCGGCGACGACGTGTTCGCCAACCCCTGGCCGTTCATCAAGGACCTGTACCAGCTGACCCAGGAGCGGCAGGTCGTGCCGGAGTTCGAGCTGTTCGACCTCGGGCAGGTGGCGACGCTGCACCGGCTGCTCGGCGAGTTCGGGCCGCCGGCCGGCGGCCACGTGCACTGCGACCTGGTGATGGGCGTGCCTGGCGGGATGCCGGGCGACGTGGCCACGCTGACCGCCGCCGTGGCGGCGCTGCCCGCGGGCGCGACCTGGTCGGCCACCGGGATCGGCCGGACCACGCTGCCAGTGATGCTCGGGGCGCTCGGGGCCGGCGGTCACCTGCGGGTCGGCATGGAGGACACCCTGACGCTTGCCCGCGGCCGTCCCGTCGCCCGCAACGCCGAACTGGTGGAGCGAGCCGCCGAGCTGGCCAGGATCGCGCAGCGGCCGCCCATGCCACCCGCCGACGCGCGTGCCTTCCTCGCCATCAGCGACCGCCCCGCCTAAGCCACCCACCGCATCCCGCCCGGTCATGGTTGTGGCAACCTACCCCGAAGAGTGACTAGGCTGCCACAACCATGCCATCCCGTGGCGGGAGATATGGGCGAAATGCCGGAATTACGCGCCGGGATGCAGGCGCTTGCTGATGGTTTGCAGTTGCAAGCGGGCAGTGGCAGACTGGGGGCATGCGTAACGTGACAGTGAACTCGATCGGCGAGTACATCCGGGAGCAGCGGGAGCAGGCGAAGATCTCGATGCGCCAGCTGGCTCAGTCGGCCGGGGTGTCCAACCCCTACCTGAGCCAGATCGAGCGCGGCCTGCGCAAGCCGAGCGCGGACATCCTCCAGCAGATCGCCAAGGGGCTGCGCATCTCCGCGGAAGCGCTCTACGTGCAGGCCGGGATCCTCGAAGACAGGCCGGCGGATTCGGGGGTCCGTTCCGCCCTGCTGGCCGACCCGCAGCTTTCCGAGCGGCAGAAGCAGGTGCTCATCGAGATCTACGAGTCGTTCCGCCGGGAGAACGCGGCCGCCGAGGGCGCCGAGGCGACGGCAGACGCCCCGACCGCCCCGGACGAACTGGCCGTCGGGGCGCCAGGCGCGGAAGCAGATGCGCTGGAAGCAGCGGCCATGGAAGTCGCCGCCGCGGAAGCCGCGGCGGCCGAGGCGTACCCTGCGGAAGCCGAAAAGCGAGCCGCGGAAGCAGGAGCGCACGCCGCGGAGACATCGGACCCCGCAGGCCGTTCCGCCGATTAGACCAGACAGTCCCTCCGATTAGGTAGCGTGATCTCCGTGTTTGGTGCGTACACCCCGCTCAGGGACTTTTTCCTGGCCCTCGGCCTCGCGGCCTTCCTCGTCGAGGCGTGGGCCTTCATAGACGCCATCACCAGGCCCGGAAAGGCCTTCGTGGCCACCGGTAAGCAGACCAAGCCGCTGTGGCTGATCATCCTCGGCGTGGCCGCCGTGGTCGGGCTGGCCGGGGCGGTGTACGGCGTGGGCCCGACCTCGATCCTGCCCGTCGCGGCGTTCGTCGCGGCGGCCGTCTACCTGGCCGACGTGCGGCCCAAGGTGAAGGACTTCCCCCGCGGCGGAGGAACCAGCTCGGGTCCGTACGGTCCCTGGTAACCGCGGCGCCGCTTAGACGATCAGCAGTGTGATCGGCGCCGCCACCAGCAGGACCGCGGCGAGGCAGATCGCGGCGACCGCCGCGGCGGGCAGCGGCTGCACCGGCTGAAGCAGGCGGGCGACCCTGGCGGCTACCTCGCCTTCGCCGACGGCGAGCGCGCCCGCGGGCGCCGGGCAGGCCCCGGCCGTGCCGAAACGAACCAGGGCGGACACGAGCTCGCGCGTGGGCCGGCCCCGCAGCGCGCGGTCGTCGGCGAGCATCTCGATTAGCAGCGCCACCGCGCGTTGGGCGTCCGTGCAGGTGGCGGACCTGGGGAAGGCGCGCCGCAACGCGGTGAACGGCAGCAGCACGAGGTCATGCCGCTCGCGCAGGTGAGCACGCTCGTGCGCGAGCACGGCCGCCAGCTCGCCGCGGCCGAGCAGCTCGAGGGTGCCGACGCTGACGACGATCTGTGACCGCAGCCCGGGCAGGCAGTACGCGGCCGCGTTGGGATAGTCGACCACGAGTGCGCCCGGCACCTTCGGGTCGCCGTGGGCGAGCAGCGTGAGCAGGGCCCGCTGCCGCCGCCTGGCCTGCAACGCCGCCATCGACGCGGCGACGAGCACCCAGCACAGCGACGCGAACAGGGCCAGCCCGGCGACCAGGCAGGTCAGCCGGACCGTGCCGACGATCGTCGGCATGGTGCCGGCCGCGCCGAACGGGCTGGTCAGCCGGAACACGCCGCCCGCCCGGAACAGGGCGCCTATCCGCAGGGCCGAGCGCACCACGCCCGCGCTGCTGGCTGGCACGGCCAGGCCGATCAGCGTGCCGACGGCGGCCAGGCCTGAGGCCAGGCCCAGGGCCTGCCACAGCAAGATGGCCGCGGCAGGCGACCGCCGCGGCCAGCTGGCTTGAACCAATGCCGAAGCTCCGAGCGCGCTCCCGATGGCGACTACGGCAAGGAGCGCCGCATCAACCAGTCCCGTCATCTCCCTCGCCGCTACCTTCGATTACTTCCAGGGCGTCGCGCAACACGTCGGCCTCGACGCCAGATACGGACTGTGCGAACCGCGTCAATGCCGCCGTCCGGTCACCGGTTTGATCCAGCGCGGTCAGCATGAGCTCGGTTACGTAGGTCTCGCGGGTAGCGGCGGGGCAGTAACGCCAGGCGCGCCCATCGCGCTCCCGTCTGGCGAAGCCCTTTTTCGCGAGCCTGTCGAGCACCGTCATAACGGTGGTGTGAGCTAGATTACGCTCGGTCAGCCTAGCACTGACCTCGCGCACGGTGAGAGATGTTGCTGTTTCCCAGAGCACGTCCATGATGGCGCGCTCAAGATCACCCAACCGGTTCACGGTCGTCAATGTACCCGTAATGCGGACCATGCAATAGGAAGGACGGCATGCGGATCGCTCGGCGGCTAACCCTCGGGATCGGCGAAGCGGGCGAACGCCCGCAGGTTGGCCAGGGATTCGCCGCGTTTGGCCCGCCAGGCCCACTCCCGGCGGATCGCGGAGGCGAAGCCGAGCTCGAGCGCCGTGTCGAAGTTGTCGTCGGAGTAGCTGAGCACGCAGCCGAGCAGCTGGTCGATCTCCGCGGTCGAGACCGCGCTGAGCGGTAGCCGCCCGGTCAGGTAGACGTCGCCCACCGGGTCCAGGGTGAAGTGGACCCCGTACATGCGGCCGTTGCGTTCGAGCAGGAAGCGGTAGAAGGCCTCGTGGTTCTCGTCGGGCTGGCGGCAGAAGAACGCTTCCACGCCCAGGCTGTGCGCGCCGACGACCAGCCAGGTCATGGTGGCCAGCTTGTGCTGGCCCTCGAGCCTGACCAGGTAAGCGCCTGGCCGGGGGTTCTCGTACGGCAGGCCGAGCTCGGCCAGCGCCGCTTCGATGGCGGCCGCGGGGGCCGCGGAATCGTCGGTCATGCGCGTACGGTCGCGGCGGCCTCGTCCATGGCACCGGTATACACGTCGATCAGCCGGTCCGCCGTCGCGGGCCAGCCGAACGCGGATGCGTGCGCCAGCGCGCCGCGCGACAGCTCCGCGAGCCGCCCGGGTGCGGCGACCAGCTTGTCGAGCACCCGCGCATAGGCGACGGGATCGTGCCCGTCCACCAGGATGCCGGAGAAACCGTCCCTGACCGCGGTGCGTAGCCCGCCGACCGCGGCGGCGACCACCGGGGTCCCGCAGGCCTGAGCCTCGAGCGCGACCAGCCCGAACGATTCCGAGTGCGACGGCACCAGCACGACCGTCGCGGCCCGGTACCAGTCGGCCAGCTCCCGCTGCGGGCAGGGCGGCTCGAGCCGGACGCAGCCGGACATGCCCAGCTGGGCCGCGAGGCCCTCCAGCCGGCCGGGGGCGCCGACCTCGGACCCGCTCGGCCCGCCCACGAAGACCAGCACCAGCCGGCCCGCCAGCGCCGGGGCGGACCTCAGCAGCTCGGCCGCGGCCCGCAGCACGATGTCGGGGCCCTTCAGCGGCTGGATCCGGCCCGCGAAGACCAGCACCACCGCGTCGGCGGGCAGTCCCAGCCGGCGGCGCGCCGCCTCGGCCGGACCGGGCCGGAACACGGACAGGTCCACGCCCGGGCTGACCGTCTCGACCCGCCAGGGGCTGGCGCCGTACAGCTCGATCAGCTGGCGCGCCTCTTCGGTGGTGTTGGCGACCAGGCGGTCGGCGGCCGCCACGACCTCGCCCTCGCCGCGGATCCGGACCGCGGGCTCGGCGCAGTCGCCGGCCGCCAGGGCCAGGTTCTTGACCTTGCCCAGGGTGTGCATGGACTGGATGAGGGGTACCCCCCAGCGCTCCTTGGCCACGGCCGCAACCTGGCCGGACAGCCAGTAGTGCGCGTGTACCAGGTCATAGCGGCCGGGCGCGTAGGCGGCCTCGGTGCGCAGCACCCCGAAGGTGAACGGGCAGATCTGGCTGGGCAGGGCGTTCTTGTCGAGTTCCTCGAACGGGCCGGCCACCACGTTGCGGACGAGCACGCCGGGTACCAGCTCCACCGCGGCGGGCGAATCGGGACAGACCGCGCGGGTGAAGATCTCGACCTCGATGCCGCGGCTGGCCAGCTGCTTGGCCACCTCGACCACGTAGACGTTGAGGCCGCCCGCGTCGCCGGTCCCCGGCTGGTCGAGCGGCGAGGTGTGCACGCTGATGGTCGCGATCCGCCGGGGGGCGACCCGTCGTCGGGCGCGACTCAGCACTTCATGCACGTTCATAAGCAACCCCGGCAGGCCGCAGGCTGTTCCCAGGCTAGGCTTTGCGGCATGAGCAGGAGACACAGCATGAGGACGCTGGTGCTGCTTCGTCACGGCGAGAGCGAATGGAACTCCAAGGGCCTGTTCACCGGGTGGGTGGACGTCGGGCTGTCCGCGACCGGGGCGCAGGAGGCCGGATGCGGGGGCAAGCTGCTCGCCCAGTCGGGCCTGCGCCCAGGCGTGGTGCATACCTCGGTGCTGACCCGGGCCATCCAGACGGCCAACATCGCGCTGGAGGAGGCGGGCCTGCTCTGGCTGCCCGTGCGCCGGTCCTGGCGGCTGAACGAGCGGCACTACGGCGCGCTGCAGGGCAAGGACAAGGCCAGGACCAGGCAGGAGTTCGGCGACGAGCAGTTCATGCTGTGGCGCCGCTCCTACGACGTGCCGCCGCCGCCGATCGCCGACGACGATCCCCTTTCCCAGGCCGGCGACGTCAGGTACGCGGCCCTGCCGCCGGAGGCCAGGCCGCGGACCGAGTGCCTGAAGGACGTCGTGGTGCGCCTGCTGCCCTACTGGTATGACGCCATCGTGCCGGACTTCGGCCCGGACGGGACGGTGCTGATCGTGGCGCACGGGAACTCGCTGCGTGCGCTGGTCAAGCACCTGGACGGGATCGGCGACGCCGCCATCGCGGAGCTGAACATCCCGACCGGCATCCCGCTGGTCTACGAGCTCGACGACGCCTTCAGGCCGGTGACCGCGGGCGGCCGGTACCTGGACCCGGATGCCGCCGCGGAAGCGGCCGAGGCGGTCAGGAACCAGGGCCGCTAGGCCCAGCAAGGGGGGCCGAGGGGGCCAGGGGGGTACGGGGGGATGGCATCCCCCCGTGACCGGGGGGTTCCGGGGGGTCGTCCCCCCGGGCCAGCACTGCTCGCCAGGCCGATAGACGGTAAATCCGGCATTACAGGATGTTTACCATCAAGTGAACAACCTTCGAATATCGCCCGGTGAGTCCTGCCGAGCTGTTTTCTCAGGGCGGCTACGGCATACCATTAGGCATGTGAGTCTTCACTGGTCACCGCGCTGGCCTGCGCCGATTACGGAGAACGCGTGGCCATAAGAACCAGGGCCGGCGCGACCGCGCGCCAGGCACGCGGCTCCCAGCTGCGGGCGGCCCAGCAGCCCGCCAGGCTGCCGCCGGGCATCGCCTCGGTGCTCTCCGTACTCTCCTCCTCGGCCGTAGTCGTCGACAGCAACGACAGGGTGCTGCGGGCGAGCGCGGCGGCCCGCGCGTTCGGGCTGGTCAAGGGCGATCGCCTGATGGTCAGCGAACTGGCCGCGCTGGCCCGCCAGGTGCGCAGGGACGGCGAGATCAGGGAGGGCGAGTTCGAGGTCCCGGTGCCGAGGTTCGGCGGCCGGACCACGAGCTTCGCGGTCCGGGTGGCGCCGCTCGGCGGTGCCGTCGGCGGCGGCGGGCTCGTGCTCGTGCTCGCCGAGGATCAGACGGAGAGCCGGCGGGTGGAGGAGGTCAGGCGGGACTTCGTCGCCAACACCAGCCACGAGCTCAAGACGCCGGTGGGCGCCCTGGCGCTGCTGGCCGAGACGATCGAGGACGCCGCCGACGACGCCGAGGCGGTGCGCAGGTTCGCGGGCAAGATGCGGCAGGAGGCGCAGCGGCTGACCAACCTGGTCCAGGATCTCATCACGCTGTCCAGGATCCAGGCCGCGGAGCCGGTTCCCGACCCGCGTTCGGTCGACCTCGACGCGGTGGTCGCCGAGGCCGTGGACCGCTGCCGGATGAAGGCGAACGCGCGCGGCATCACGCTCGCGTCGGTCGGCAGCCGCGGCCTGTCCGTGCTCGGCGACGAGGACCTGCTGGTCACCGCGCTGCGCAACCTGCTGGAGAACGCCGTGGCCTACAGCCCCGAGCGGACCCGCGTGGTCATCAGCACCAAGAAGGCCGGCGACGGCAACGCCGAGCTGAGCGTGGCCGACCAGGGCATCGGCATCCCCGAGCGCGACCTGGAGCGGATCTTCGAGCGCTTCTACCGGGTCGATCCGGCGCGTTCGCGCGCGACCGGCGGCACCGGCCTCGGGCTGGCCATCGTCAAGCACGTGATGGCGGCTCACAACGGCAAGGTCACGGTGCGCAGTGTCGAGGGCGCCGGGTCCACCTTCTCTCTGTTCATACCGCTGCGGAGCGAGCATGTCAGCACTGGCGCTGCGTGAGCCCCCGAAGCCGCCAAGAATCCACAAGCACCGGTAGAGCCCAGGAGGGACTCAAGTGACACGCGTGCTGGTAGTTGAGGATGAGGACTCATTCAGCGACGCCATCTCGTACTTGCTGCGCAAGGAAGGGTTCGAGGTCGCCATCTGCTCGACCGGCCCTGACGCGCTTGACACGTTCGACCGGACCGGCGCCGACCTGGTCCTGCTCGACCTGATGCTGCCGGGCCTGCCGGGCAGCGAGGTGTGCCGGTCGCTGCGGGAGAAGTCCAACGTGCCGGTGATCATGCTGACCGCCAAGGACAGTGAGATCGACAAGGTGGTCGGGCTGGAGCTCGGCGCCGATGACTACGTGACCAAGCCCTTCTCGTCCCGTGAGCTCGTCGCCCGGATGCGCGCGGTGCTCAGGCGCCGCGGCGAGCCCGACGACGTGGCCGAGTCGGCCCTGGAGTCCGGGCCGGTGCGGATGGACGTGGACCGGCACGTGGTCACCGTCCGCGGCGGCACGGTCCAGCTGCCGCTGAAGGAGTTCGAGCTGCTGCAGGTGCTGCTGCGCAACGCGGACCGGGTGCTGACCAGGATGCAGCTCATCGACCGGGTCTGGGGCGCCGACTACGTGGGCGACACCAAGACGCTGGACGTGCACATCAAGCGACTGCGCGCCAAGATCGAGCTCGACCCGGCCCGGCCGCAGCACATCGTCACCGTCCGCGGCCTGGGTTACAAGTTCGAGTCAGCCGCCTGAGGTCGCGGGTAAGCCAGCCCGTTCGGTACCGATCGACAACATGGTCCCGAACGAGGCCCGGCGCGTGCCCCAGTACCGGCTACGGCGTGGCCGTGGGGCTGGCGGACGCGGTGGCCGACCCCGGGGCGGGCGGCGTGGCGGCGGTCGTGGGTGTCGGGGCGGCGGGCGGGGAGTAGGTCGCGTAGGCGTCGGTGGGGGGCTCGACGGGCAGGGTGAGCGTGATCTGCCCCGCCTGGGCGAAGGTGAAGGTCAGCGTGACCGTCTGCCCGCCGCTGAGCGGACTGGCCAGCCCGGTGATGACCACCTGGGGCTCGGGACCGCCCAGGTTGACCAGGGCCTGAGCCGGCAGGTTGACCGAGCCGCCGGGCAGCTGCACCGAGGAGGCGCCCTTGGCGCTGACCGTGTCCAGCCGGTCGCCGTTGGCCGCCGACAGCGCGAAGAAGGCCCCGGCCTGGCTGGAGCCCGGCGCGGACTGGAGCACGAAGGCGTTGTCGATGGTGACGCCGTTCTGCACGACGTTGACCCCGAAATTAGCCGGGTGGAACGTCAGCGTGGGCGCGTTGAAGCCGGCCTCGCATCCGGCCAGCGCGGGCACCAGCACGGCTACGGCGCCGAGAAGCAGGCGGCGGTTCCAGCGCGTCACCTTACGGCCTCCTCGATGTACTCCCGTGGGGACGGAAGAAATCGTAGCGGTCACGCCGCCAGGTGTTAACGCGGGGCTCCCGGCGATCCGGAGCCGGACGCGCGAGCCGAAGGGCCCGGCCGGCCGGGCGAGGCGGACGGGTGGGCGGACCGGCTGGCCCGGACGGTCGCGGTGCTCCCGGTGGCCGTCGGGGCGGGCGGCCGGCTCGAGGCCGCCACGGTCGGCTTGGGCGTATGCTCGGCGGGCGTCGTAGCCGGGCTGAACGTGGCCACCGACAGCATCGCGCCCGCCACCAGGCACACGGCCAGAATGCTCGCCAGCAGCGGCATCACGGTGGCGCGCCCGGCGAAGGGCCCGGCCAGCCTGCGCAGCCGGTTCCGGCGGCGTTTCGCGCGTTGTTCCCGGTGGTAGGCCAGCACCTCACGGTCGAGCTCACGCGCGTCATCCGGGATCTGGATGTCGAGCGGAGGCTCGTCCCATCCTGATCCGCCGCCAGGATTCACCGTCACCTCCCGCGCGAATTGGACCCTTCGCCTTCCAGTATGACGCCAGCGTCGGCACCACGCCTCAATCGGTAAGATGCCGGGCTCTTTTCACCGGCTCAGGTAGACTGGGGATAGCGCTGTAAGCCCTCGAGTGGCCGTGCCGATGTCGGCGCGGCCAGCTGAACGGTGTGGGTACGGACCGGCGATAACCGTACTGACCTGCATATTTACCCCCAAGGGCATTTTATCGACACCGTCCGACGTGGTAAGATGGTCTTCAGCGGAAGGGGTACTTGCCACATGTCTTTCAAGGTCGGCGATACCGTCGTCTATCCACACCACGGGGCTGCTCGCATCGAAGCGGTCGAGACTCGCACCATCAAGGGCGAGGATAGGACCTATCTGGTCCTCAAGGTCGACAAGGGCGACCTGACCGTACGCGTCCCCGCGGACAATGCCGAGTTGGTAGGCGTTCGTGATGTCGTAGGC
>WNFD01000702.1_pt1 | contig 54528 bp, 50 predicted proteins | sample 5400491 | NCBI WGS metagenome assembly WNFD01 (sample SAMN13153343, study PRJNA577476) | soil metagenome | isolation source: 120 cm saprolite under Douglas fir tree site 2 hole 2 replicate 2 | place: USA:California | collected 2015-04-18 | reverse complement strand
GGGCCCGCGCGTACTGCCGGGCGGCGAGATAGGCCCAGCCCAGGTCGCCGCCCCACGGCACCGAGAGCGCGAGCAGCGCGAGGGTGAGCAGCACCCCCAGCCCGAGCTTCCAGCGCTCGATCTTCACCCGAGCCGCACTTCCACGTCCGCGGCCTCCCCGGCGCGCACCGTGAGGTGTCCGTCCGCCCCGGTCCGCGCCCGCTCGCGCCGCGACCCCGCGCGCTCGCGGATCTCCACCGTGATCTCGCGGTCCGCGGGCAGCCCGGCCAGCTCGATCAGCTTCGGGCCCAGCCCCGAGAGCGACACCGCGACGCGCGCGGCCTCGCGGACCCACGCGGTGACCCGGTGGCTCGCCTGCACCAGGTACGGCATCTGGGGCGGCCGGTCGCCGAGCACGATCAGCGCGGGCTCGGGCCCGGCCAGGTGCACGTAGAGCGCCCCCTGGTGGTGGACGAATCCGAGGACTCCCTGTGAGCGCGCCAGGTCCACCCCGGCGCGCGTGTCGTCGAAGCGCACCGTGCGCAGCGCGCCGTGGTCCCAGACCCGCCAGCCCGTGGCGTCGCGGGCGATGCGGGTGGTCCGGAAGCCCTCCACGATGGCGAGGTACTCGCTGGTGAAGAGCCGCGCGAGCGGCTGCCGCCCGACCCATTCGTGCACGTGGCGCAGCGAGGCCAGCGAGGCCACGCGCTCGGCCGAGTAGAAGTGGTAGTAGACGTTGACCGGGGCGACGCGCCGCGGCTTCTCCGTGTTCTCGAACGTCTCGACCACGTGGCGGAAGCCATAGAAGGGGCCGGTCCACAGGTTGGTGTAGAGGTTCTCGTTCGAGGCCGAGGTGTAGGTCTGCCACTGCCGGCCCACCTGGCGCATCAGCGGGGCCACCCGCGTGTAGCTCGGCCACTCCCGATCGCGCATGGTATCGCCGCCGTTGATGTTCGGCACGCCCAGGCGCTCGAGGACGGCGATCGCGGCCTCGCTCACCCGAGTGGACCCGGACCACTGGAAGAGCCGCACCCGCTTGCCCGGCGGCAGGAGCCGCTCCTCGATGTAGCGGATCGAGCCCGCGGTCTCGGTCTCCACCGAGTACGGGATCGCGGGCAGCGGGAAGCTCCGCGTCCGCTTCTCCCAGTCGAGCGGGTGGGTGTAGGAGTGGCTACCCGCCTCCACGTTCGGCAGGCGGTAGATGGCGCGGGCCAGCTCGTGGAACTCGGGTGAGCCGAGGAGCGTCGGCTCCACTTCCGCCGCCACCACCGATACACTGGTGGGCAGCCCGTACCGGCTGAGGATCTCGTCGAGGATGATCTGGCCGCTCGAGACGCCCGGTCGGACCTCCGAGCGGTTGCGCAGGCCGTCCCCATCGATGTGGGAATAGAAGATGCGCCGCCCGCACTGGGTCGTGGTATCGGGCCGCGGCCACTCCTCGACTCCCAGCGCGTCCCGGAAGAACGCGAACGGATCGAGCCGCCATTGGGCGCCCGGCTCGTGCGGGAACTGGACTCGGACGTACTCGGCCGCCGCGAACCCGCCCCACGGGCCGGTCACCACCATGTGGCTGTCGGAGTCCGGCAGGTCGCGCCGGGCCAGCACGAGGTGCGCGCGCGAGTCGAGCCGGCGCGAGACGACCTGCTGGTAGGAGGGCAGGCCGAGCGGAAGAGGCCGCTCGAACTCCACCATCTTCGGGTCCTTGCGGCGCAGCTCGATGACCTGCTGGTTGCCCGTCCAGTTGCCCCGGAACTCGAGCCCGCTCGGCGCGAGGGCGTCGCTGACCACGGCGAGGTCGAGGGTCCGCAAGGTCCGGCGGTCGCGGAGGGCGCCCAGGTACTCCAGGATCACCACCCGGCGCCCGGCTCGCATCTGCGCGCCCAGCCAGCGCAGGTAGTCGAGCGGCGCCGCCATCTCCTCGGTCTGGAACCAGGTGACCACGCCGCGGTAACGCGACATGGTCCGCTCGTCGGGCAGCCCGCGGTCGATGTCGTGATACTCGACCATGAGCCCGAGCCAGTTGAGCGGCATCTGCGCCCACCGGTGGATCTCGTTGACGGTGGCGGTCTTGGGATTCTGGCCATCCACGTCGTTGGAGATCTCGGCGGATTTGTAGAGGCCCAGCACGTAGCGCGGCAGCTCTCCCGGCGCGGGTGTGCGCGTGCTGGGGGCGGCCTGCGCTGCGGAGGCCCGCGACCCGGCCGCCCACAGCGCGAGGGCGCCCGCGGCGGCGGCCGCGCGCCCGAGCAGGGCCCGGCGCGAGAGCTTTCTGGTCAAGGGCCGGTCATGGGGCGAGGGTGTGGGTCGAGACCTGGTCGAGTCCGATCGTGGAGACGTACGGGATGAAGCCCCGGGCGCGCGAGCGGCGGATCAGCTCGGCCGGCCAGGGCGCGCCGCGCTCGGCCGCCGCGTACTCGAGCGTGAACACCGGCAGGCCCAGCGCGACCACCCGGGCCAGGAGGAGCACCCGGGACTCCGCCTCGTCGGCCGGCCGCACCCGGTAGGCCTTCGCCTTGAAGTCGTAGTCGGTCCAGATCGACTCGAGCGCGACCGCGTCCACCACCGTCGCGAGCCGCTCCGCGAGCGGAAGGCCGCCGTTGATCATCAGCAGCGCTCGCGGATGGCGGCGCTTCAATTCCACGAGCACGCGCTCGAGCGCCCGGGCCGCGCCCGCGAAGCGCCGCGGATCCGCTTGCTCGAGGTCGAGCGTGGTGTCGGCGGTGTCGAGGAAGAGCCCGTTGACCGGACCGGCGAGCGCGGCCGGCACGACCCGGTCGAGCAGCCACCGCTCGTAGCCGGGCGCGCGCACGTCGAGGCGGCGCGCGTCCGGCCAGCTCGGGTTGGCGGAGAGCACCCACGACTCGCCCGAGATGGCCGCGAACTCGGGATGGCTCGCGTTCACCTCACCCAGGCTCACGTAGGTCAGCACGAGCGAGCCATGCCGCTTGACGAGGGGAAGCGGCGGGTGGCCGTGGGGATCGAGCACGACCACGTCGAAGCGCGCCAGCTCCGCGGCCGCCTCGGGGGCCGCCGCGTAGTAGGCGACCCAGGTGCGCACACCCGCCAGGGGCCGGATCGGAGAGGCGGCCGACACGGAGGCGGCCGGCCCCGACGCCCCGCCGAGCCCCAGGACCAGGGCGGCGGCGAGCAGGCGTCGCGTCAGACCCACGCGGCGAGCGCCTCGCCCCGGGTGGCGTGGATCGTGATGGCCTTGATCAGGCGGGTCATCTCGAAGATCGCCCGCACGTCGTCCTGCAGCGCGCAGAGGTGCAGGTCGCCGCCCGCGGTGCGGGCGTGCTTGAGCGTCGCGACGAGGGCGCCCATGCCCGAGCTGTCGATGTAGCCGACCTGCCCGAGGTCCACCAGCAGCTTGACGGACCCCTCGTTCACGAGGCCGGTCAGGACCCGCTTCATCTGATCCGCGGCCGCCATGTCGAGGTCGCCCCGGGGGACGACCACCGTGATCGCGGCCGAACGCGTTACCTCGATGTCCATGGCCTCTCCTGATCGAGCCGGCGGCGCGCCGCCGGCGTCCACGATCGAGCGATCGGCCGGGCCATGACCCGGCCGGAACTTGACGAGGGTCCATCGGGTCCCTCGCTCCCGGCGCACGTCGACGGAAACAGAATCGGCGATGCGGTGCACCAGGTGGATGCCCAGCCCGTGGTCCGGTAGCGCGTCGAGATCGGGCTTGACGTAGCGGGTGGCGTCGAAGGCCCGGCCGAAGTCCTCCACCTCGAGGACCAGCCGGTCCTCGAAGCCCCGGATCGAGACGTGGATGGGCTGGCCACCCCGGCCCTCGTACGCGTGCTCGATGGAGTTGGCGCACAGCTCGCCCACCGCCAGCACGAGGGCCGCTCGGGCTTCCCGCTCCACGCCGAGTCCGGCCAGCTCTTCGCGCAGCCACTCGCGGAGCCGCGCCAGATGCTGGGCTTCGCTCGACATCGTGAAGCGGCCGGACGCCGCCGGGTCACGCTCTGGCCGGGTCACGCTCTGGTGCCCACATCGCGCGATTCAGTATAGCAGCGGGAGGGCGCCCACCCCGCGGAGCGCTGGAGGGAACGACAGGAAGGCTCCGGTCCCGGGCGGGAGCGGAGCGCGAGAGCCGCAGCTACCGCGAGCGCGAGTAGCCGAGCTGGGCGCCGACCGGATAGCCATTGCGGTCGCGCCGGTAGGGATCCGCGCTCACCGACTCGCGCCAGGCCTGGTATTCGCGCTCGTCCTGCCAGCGACGAAGGGCCCACACCGCCAGCCCCACCGCGACACCGCCCATCGCCACGACGCACACCAGTGCCCCACGCTTCATCATCGTCTCGAGCGAGCTGCCCTGCTCCGATAGGGGCGTGTCCATGGCCGCCCTCCTCCTAGTCGGCGCCTATCGAGAGCCAGAGCACGGCCGAGCTCACCCCGATGAACACCACGGTGATCAGCGTCGTCAGCAGCATCGCGTTCGGGCCTCCCGGATCTCGTTCATGGCGCGCGTCTTTCGTCCGCCCAGGTAGGGTAGCAAGAGCCAAGCCATGGCGGCCGCCGCACGAAATCAACCAGTTGGGGTCCCCCCTGCCCACCGGCATCCGGAGCTTGTCAGGTCGGGTGCCCAGACTTGGTCAGCGACGCAGCGCATCGGCGCTAAGTGCGCGACATTCCTGGAAGGAAGACTGGCCCTGTTCTTGCGTCCTTCATACCGTCATGACTGTCATCGCCGCACTCCGCCTCAAGGTACTGGGGGGCGCCCTGCTCGGGCTGCTGTTGGCGATCACCATCCTCACCGTGCTGGCGGCGCGGCGGGAAACGCCGTCTCCGGTGGCCGAATCACGGCCCGCCGAAGTCCCGATGCCCACCGGCCCGTCGGTAACGGAATCGCCGGCGCCGGCCCCGGTCGTCTCCCGGTCGCGGGGCCAGACCGAGTGGGCGTTCTTCTTCCGCCCCGGTGATACCTTGAGCCGCATGACGGATGGAAGCCCGCTGGGCGTCGTCGCGCGACTCGAGCGGCGGCACACGTTCCCCGACGGCTCCACCGGCCCTGCCTATGTGGTCCGGTCAGCCGATCAGCCGGAGAGCGCCTTCGACGCCGACGAGCTGGAGCGGCGCGCGCGCATCGAGACCATCCGGGACGTCCGGGTTCCCCCGGCGCGCCCGCCCGACGCGCCGACGACGCGTTAACCGAAAGCCCGCTCCACCGCGAGGGTAGTCCGGATGGAAGACTCCGCAGCCCTGGTCGACACGATCATCCTGGTGGCGGGAATCGTGCTGATCCTTCTCACCAGCGTGCGCGTCTCCCGTCGGCGATCCGGCGCCAAGCCCGACAAGGGCCAGGCCGGCGCCCTCATCGGCATCGCGGTCTGGCTGGGATTCCTCGGCGTCGCGCTCTATCTGATCTTCGGCTGAGGGCTACGGCGTCACCGCCTGCTTCCAGGACACCGCGGCCGCCACGTTCGCCGGCTGCGGGGCCGTGCACGCAGTGCCGCGCGCTCCCACGCTGGCGGTTCCCCCTCGCACCGAGCAGACGCCGAAGGGAGTGCCCAGCTCCGCGGTGCCCTGCACCACGGTGAGCGCGCTCTGCCCGTCCTCGGTCACCTTCACGTCGATCTCCGAATCGCGCGCCGCCACGACGGCGACGGGGCTCTCGATCTCGAGCTGCCGCGCGCCGTCCCCCGCCTTGGCCCAGACCCCGCCCCGGCTCACCCTGAGAATGCGTATCGTCCCGCCGGTCTTGTCCCAGCGCGAGAGGATCTTGAGCGTCGTGCGCTCGTTCAGGGCGACGGGGATGCCGGGCCGGAGCTGGATCAGCGCCTGGCTGGCCGCCTCGGTACGGAGCACGTCGCCCTCGAAGAGCGGCAGCGACCCGCGTCCCTGCAGCCGATGCTCGATGCCGTCGGTTCGCACCACCACCAGCGTCCCCACCGCGTTCTGGGTCGTGCCGACCGGCACGCCCTGAGCGGCTGCCAGGCCCGCGCCGCCGCCCGGGAGCAGCGACCAGACCGCCAGCGCGATCACCACCCCTCCACCCCATCCGGCCCGCGCGCTCATGGTGAGCTCAGTTCCCGTGATAGACGACGCGAATCGGCTTGCGACCCACCGGCACCGTGGCCAGGACCGAGCTGCTGCCGGTGTCGATGACCTTCAAGTCGTTCGAGGTTTCGTGCACCACGAAAAGCCGTGTCCCCTCCCGGTTGTTCGAGATCCCGTTCGGCCGCTGCCCGACGTCGATCTGCTCCAGGATGCGGAGATTGCTCGGATCCGCGCTCACCACCACCACGCGGTTGAGGCCCGCGACGGTGACGTACGCGTTCGGGCCCTGCAGGCCCTTGAACCCGAAGGCGATCTGTTGTGGGGCCGGCCCCACGTTGATGGCGCCGACCTTGTCCTGGGTGGCCGGATCGATGACGTAGATGTCGGTGCCGCCCGTGTTCGTGCCCCAGATACGCCCGTCGGGGCCCAGCACCAGGAAGTGCGGATTGGTGCCCACCGGGATCGCCTTCAGCACGCGGTGCGAGGTGGTGTCGATCACCTCCACCGTCTTGTCGCCCTGGTTGCTCACGTAGGCGAAGCGGCCGTCGCGTGAGAAGGTGAGTCCGGTCGGCCCCTTGCCCACCGCGATGGTGCCAAGGATGCGGAACGTACCGGTGTCCACGATCGAGATCGTGTTGTCGCCGATATTGGCGACCCAGGCCTGCCGGTTGTCGTTGGTGAGCGTGACGACGTGGGCCCGGTCGCCGGTGGCGATGGACGCCACCGTCTCGAGCGCACGAGTATTGATGGCCGACAGCCGCCCCGACGCCAGGTTGGTGGCGAAGAGCCAGCGGCCGTCGCGCGAGACGGCCAGGTCGTGGGTGGCGTGGTTGCGCGAGTCCACGGTGGCGATGACCTGGAAGGTGTCGCCGTCCACCACCGTCACCGAGTTCGAGCTCTCGTTGGCGATGAAGACCCGCGAGCGCGGCGCCTCATCGGCCTCCTTCATCTGCAGGTCGGCGCAGCCGGCGACGAGGCCGAGCGAGAGAGCAACCGCAATTCCGCGCATGGGGCTCCTCCTGAACTTCGGCTGGGAAGCGCCCACTACCTTGGTCCAGGAACCCCGGCGAGTCAAGAGCCGTTCGTTGACAGCCCTCCGGCGATGGGCTTAGTCTCTAGGCCAGGCAGAGTGGAGAAAACGCTATTCCCATGACGTGGATACGACGCAGTAAGGGCACCGTTGCGGGCGCAATCGCCGGCCTCCTCGTGCTGTCGGGCGGACTCTCCGCGTGGGCCCAGGCGCCGAAGGCCGACCGGCCCACCTACGCGGTCGGCGACAAGTGGATCCGCAGCGACGGCGCCTACGACCTCATCCGGATCGAGAACGGCCGCTACGTCTTCGCGGCGGATGGAGGCCGCGAGGTCCACCTCAGCCGCGACCTGGGCGTGGCCAAGATCGTCCGTGGCGGCCAGGTGCTGCTCGAGCTCGAGCCGCCGCCCGGCCTCACCTGGCCGCTCGAGGTCGGTCAGTCGGGCGTGTCGTGGCTCACCCTCAAGAGCCTCGATCCGCAGTTCGGCCAGAGCGTCGTCCGGCTGACCTGGAAGGTGGACGCCTACCAGGACGTGCGCGTGCCCGCCGGCGTGTTCAAGGCCTTCCGCATCGTGCAGGTGCTCGAGCCGCGCTTCCTCGCCACCTCGCCGCAGTCGCGGCGGCTCGAGCTCGCGTTCTGGTACGCGCCCGCCATCCAGCAGCTCGTGCGGGCCGACGGCAACGATCTGACCGGGCTCGCCTTCCAGGCGGTCGCGCTCGACAAGCCCGCGGCGGCGCCGCTGGCGGTGGCGCTCGCCGACCCGAAGGACCAGGGTCGCGTGGCCACCGAGCGGGTCACCCTCACCGGCAAGGTGACGGGCGGCACCGGCCCGCTGCGGATCGCGGTCACGCTCAACGGCGCCGAGATCGCGCGGCAGCAGGAGCCCGGCGCGCCGGGCAAGGACGTGGCGCTCAGCGTGCCCGTGAAGCTCGTGCCGGGGCGAAACACGCTGATCGTCACTGCCACGGACGGCGCCGGCGTCAGCCGCCAGGAAGGCCGGGTGCTCTTCTACGACAGGCCCGCGCCCGCGGTGGCCGCCGCCCCGGTCGCGCCGTCCGCGCCCGCCCGGCCGGTGCCGCCTCCCGCGAGCCCGACCCCGCCGCCTCCGACCGCCGCGGCCACGCCGGCGCCCACGCCGCCGCAAGCGACTGCGCCGCCGCCGGTCAGGCCGCCCGTCGTGGCCGCACCCGTACCCGCGCCGGTGCCCGCACCCCCTGCCGCGGCGCCGGCCGCCCCCGAGCCGCGGCAGCCGAGCCGCCCGTCGGCCGAGCCGCCGCGCGCCCCGACTCCGTCGCCCGCGCCGGCCGCACCCGCGCCACCGCCGGTCGTCGCGGCCGTGCCGCCCGAATCATCGGTGAGGCCCTCGGCCGCGTTCCGGATCACGATCTCGACGCCCGCGAACCAGGCGCGCGTGGAGCAGGAGACGATCACGTTCGCGGCCGTGGTGCACGGCGGCACCGGCGTGCGCCAGGTCCTCGTCACCGCCAACGGCGTGGAGCTCTGGCGGCACGAGAACCGGACACAGCAGCCGTCCATGGCGGTGAACCTGCCGGTCAAGCTGGCGGAGGGCCAGAACACCCTGGTGGTCACCGCCGCCGAGACCGACGGCACGATGCACCAGGAGATGCGCACCATCCACCACGAGAAGCTGATGCCGCTCGCGGTGGACGTGCGCTACCCGGAGGACCGCGCGCGCGTGACCGACGAGGCGAGCGTGGTGGCCGCGGTGGCGCGGTCGAGCAAGGGCATCAGCCGGATCACGGTCACCCTCAACGGGGCCGAGGTGCACCAGCAGGAGGAGCGGAGCCCGCAGAAGACGATGGCGGTGAGCGCGCCCCTCACCCTGCGCGAGGGCGCGAACGCCATCGTGATCACCGCGCGCGAGCCCGACGGCGCGGCCCGGCAGGAGGTGCGGACGGTGATCCTGGAGCGCGCGAAGCCCGCCGCTCCCGCGGCGCCCCCGGCCCCGCCGCCGCCGCCACCCTCCACGCAGTGGGCGGTCATCATCGGGGTGGGCGGGTACGAGAGCTCGGCGGTGCCCCGTCTGCGCTACTCGGTGGCCGACGCGGACGCGGTCTACCAGACCCTGATCGGCGCCGGCTTCAAGAAGGAGAACATCCTCCTGATGACCGACAAGACCGAGCGCAAGCCCACCCTGCGCAATATCAAGTGGGCGCTCGGCACCTTCCTCGCCCGCTCCGCCCACAAGGACGACCTGGTGATGATCTACTTCGCCGGCCACGGCGCCTCGGAGGTGGACCAGCGCGGCATCGAGCGGGACGGGCTCTCCAAGTACCTGGTGCCGGTGGACGCCGACCCCGACGATCTCTACTCGACCGCGCTGCCGATGGACGAGATGCAGAACGTCCTGGCCCGGATCGAGGCGGAGCGGGTCACCGTATTCCTCGACGCCTGCTACAGCGGCGCGGCGGGCGGGCGCACCTTCGCCTCCACCAAGACGCGCACCGTCAACGTGGACGACATCTTCCTCGACCGGCTCACGCGCTCCAAGGGCCGCGCGATCGTGACCGCCTCGCGGCCGTCCGAGCTATCCATCGAGCTGGCCGAGCTCGGCCACGGCATCTTCACCTACTACCTGGTGCGCGGCCTGCAGGGCTACGCGGACAACAACCGCGACGGGATCGTCTCGCTCCAGGAGCTCTACGAGTACCTCGCCCAGGAAGTGAGCCGCAAGTCGCGCCAGGTGGGCGGCAACCAGCACCCCATGCTGAAGGGCGAGCTGGAAGGGGTGCTGCCGCTCACCCGCACCGGGAAGCGCAATTAGCCGGCACCGACTCGCCCGCTTCGCCGCCGGCTTCCCCGCCGGCTTTGCCACCGCTCTTACCGTGGTCGCGCTGGCCCTGGGCGCGGCGCCGGTCGCCGCCCAGCCCGCCGCCGATGGGCAGAGCTGGGAGACGCCGATGGCCGCGGGCGACCGGGCCTACCAGCAGGGCCGCTACGCCGAGGCGGAGCGCTTCTTCGCGGCGGCGCTGGAGCGCGCCGAGCGCCTCGGGGCGCAGGATCCGCGGGTCGCCCTGAGCTTGGGCCTGCTCGCCGCGGCCTACCAGGCCGAGGGCCAGTACGCGCAGGCCGAGCCGCTGCTCCGGCGCGCGCTCACGATCGCGGAAGGCGCGCTCGGCCCCGATCATCCGGAAGTGGCCGCCACCCTCACCGCGCTCGGCGCCCTCGGCGCCGCCCAGGGCCGCTTCGCCCAGGCGGAGCCGCTGCTCCGGCGCGCGCTCGCCATCGACGAGCGCGTGCTGGGGCCGGAGCATCCCGAGGTCGCGGCCACCCTCGACGCGCTCGCCGCGCTCGAGCGCCTGCAGGGCCGCTACGGCGACGCCGATCTCCGCAGCCGCCGGGCGCTCGCGATCCGCGAGAAGGTGCTCGGGCCGGACCACGTCGACGTGGCGGCGAGCCTCACCGGCCTGGCCGCGCTCTACCGGATCCAGAGCCGCTACGTCGAGACCGAGCAGCTCGCCCAGCGCGCGCTCGCGGTCCGCGAGAAGGCCCTCGGGCCCGAGCACCCCGAGGTGATCGCACCGCTCGTCATTCTGGGCGAGCTCCACGCCGAGCAAGGCCGCTTCGCGCAGGCGGAATCGCCCGCCCGCCGCGCCCTCGCGGTCGCCGAGAAGGCGCTGGGCCCCGCCCACCCCGAGGCGGCCGCCGCGCTCGATGTGCTGGCCGGCCTCGCCCGCACCCGCGGGCGCTACGCGGAAGCCGAGGCGCTGGGCCGGCGCGCGCTCGCCATCCGCGAGAAGGCCCTGGGAGCCGAGCATCCCGACGTGGCAGCCACGCTGGCCGGGCTGGCCGAGCTGTCGGCGCTCCGGCAGAACGCGGCGCAGGCCGAGCCGCTGGCCCGCCGGGCGCTGGCGATCCAGGAGAAGACGCTCGGCTCCGAGCATCCGGACGTGGCCCGGAGCCTCCGCGCGCTCGGGGAAGCCCAGCGGCTGCAGAACAAGTACGCGGAGGCGGAGCCCGCCTACCAGCGCGCGCTCGCCATCGACGAGAAGCGCCTCGGGCGCGAGTCACCCCGGGTCGCGCTCGACCTGGGCAGCCTGGGCACGCTCTACCGCCTGCAGAGCCGGTACGCGCAGGCCGAGCCGCTCTACCGGCGCGCCCAGGCCATCGGCGAGAAGGTGCTGGGGCCCGAGCATCCGCAGGTGGCCGCGACGATCGTCGAGCTCGCGTCGCTCTACCGCGCGCAGAGCCGCTTCGCGCAGGCCGAGCCGCTCTACCAATGGGCGCTCACGCTGCAGCGCAAGGCGCTGGGCCCGGATCATCCGGAGGTCGCACTGAGCCTCGAAGAATACGCCGCGCTGCTCAAGCAGATCAATCGCGAGGCGGAGGCCGCCGAGATGGAAGGGCAGGCGCGGGCCATCCGCGCGAAGGCGGCCGCCCCGGCGCGGTAGCCGCTAGCGGATCTTCGCGGCCGCCCCCTCCGCGAGCTCGCGGGCGCGCGCGTAATTGCCCTTGGCCGCGGTATCCCACTCCGTCTCCATCCGCGACTTCACCTCGGGCTTGTCCTTGAAGGCCGCATTGACCTCCCGGTCGGAGGCGCGCCGGGCGTCGAGCGGCACCGCGCTCGCGAGCTTGCGGGCCTCCGCGAGCTGGGCCAGGGCGGCCTCCACGCCGCGGCCGCCCGCCCGCGCCTTCACCACCTGCGCGTCGGCCGCGTGGATGGCGCCCCAGGCCGCCTTGAGCTCGGCGTGGCGGAAGGTCACCACCTGGTCGAAGAGCGCGTTGACCACGTTGCGGCGGCCCGAGGAGAGCTTGTCGTCGAAGTCCACCCCGCCCAGCTTCATCGTGAACGGGTTGGGATAGCCCTTGGGCGCGCGCGCGTAGAGCGCGGGCACCACCGGCAGCCGGCCGATCTCGGGCGCGAAGAGCCGCTGCTGCCCCTCGTCGCTCAGCAGGTACTCGACGAAGGCGCGGGCATTGGCCGGGTTCGGGCCGTTCTTCACCACCGCCACCGAGGCCGGCACCACCGAGGTGAGCCCAGGGTACGCGAAGTCGATCGGCTGCCCCGACGCGATGGCGGAGAGCCCGAAGAAGTCGATCACCACGCCGACGCCGTACTGCCCCGACACCACCGCCTCCGGCACCCCGAAGCTGCGCTCGGTGATCGAGCCCATGTTGCCGCCGGTCTGCAGCAGGAGCGCCCAGCCCTTCTCCCAGCCGTAGGCCTGCAGGATCACCTCGACGGCGAGATGGGTGGTGCCGCTGCGCGAGGGTGCCGAGATCACGAGGTGGCCCCAGTAGCGCGGATCGGCCAGGTCCGTCCACTCGCGCGGAGCAGGCAGCTTATGCAAAGCCAAATAGCGCGTGTTCCACATGAGGCCGTAGCCGGAGACCGCGAAGCCCCAGTAGTAGCCGTCGGGGTCGTGGAGCGGAAAGCTCCCGATCTTGGCCGGGATCCGCGCGAGGGTCTCCTTCGGCAGCGCGACCTTTTCGAGGAGGCCGTCGGCCTTGAGGGTCTGGAAGGCGTCCACCGCCGAGACCCAGAAGACGTCGGCCTCCGGGCGGCTGCGCGTCTCCCGGAGGTAGGTGACGCCCTGGTTGGTCTGCTGTTGCTTCACGATCACCTTCACACCCGGCGTCTTCTGCTCGAAGGCCTGCTTGTAGGCCTCGAAGAGCTCCTTGGGGAAGGAGGTGAGCACCACGACTTCCCTGGTCGCGGGCTGGGCCGACGAGGACACGGCTCCCCCCAGGAACATGAGGGCGGCGACGACGATGCGGATCATGTGGGCTGGTCCTCCCGGATCGGGCGGTATCAGGAGCGCTTGAGCACGAAGACGGTCATGTCGTCCTGGATGCGCGCGCCGCCACGCTCGAGCACGTCCGCGGTCAGGCGGTCCGCCAGGGCCTGCGCGCTCAGGGCGCGCTCGCGCTCTAGGAGGGGCAAGAGGGCCGCGATCCCGGGCCGGTGCCCGTCCTCGCTCGGGGCCTCCACGATGCCGTCGGTCAGCAGCACGAGCGTATCGCCGGGCGCGGCCAGCGTCAGCTCGATCTGCCCGAACGCGGAGTCGGGAAACACGCCGAGCACCGTGCCGCCCGCCGCGCCGAGCGAGGCCACCGCGGCGCCGCGGTCCGCGCGGACGACCACCGGGTCCGGGTGGCCGCCGCCCGCCAGCACCACGCGGCCGGGATCGGCGGGATCGAGCCCCGCCAGCACCACCGTCACGAACATGGACGGCGGCATGTCCCGGCAGAGGGAGGCGTTCAGCCGGGTCAGCACCTCCGCGGGCTCGGCCAGGTCCCGGGCGATCTCGCGCAGGAGCGTCCGCACCATGACCATGAGCAGCGCGGCGGGAATGCCCTTGCCGGAGACGTCGCCGACCACCACCCCGAGGCGCTCGCCCATCGGCAAGATGTCGAAGAAGTCGCCCCCCACGATGGTGGACGAGCGCAGCACCGCCCCCGCGTCGAGCCCGGCCACGCGCGCGGGCACCGGCGGCAGCAGCCGCTGCTGGATGTCGCGGGCCGCCTCCAGGTCGCGGCCGAACTGGGCCATGTGCTCGGCGGTGAACCAGTCGCCCAGCACGCTCAGGAGCGGGCTCACCACCCGCGACTGGGCGGTGCGCTTGAGTAGGGCCTGCACGCGGGCCAGGATCTCGGCGGGCTCGAACGGCTTGGCCACGTAGTCGTCGGCGCCATGCTCGAAGCCCTTCATCTTGTCGGCGAGCGCACCCTTGGCGGTGAGCATGATCACCGGCGTGTGCGCGGTGGGTCCGTGCTCCCGGATGCGGCGGAGCGCCTCGAGCCCGTCCGCGCGCGGCATCATCACGTCGAGCAGGATCAGGTCGGGGGCGTGAAGGTGGATGACCTCGAGCGCCTCGAGCCCGTCGGCGGCGCTGATGACCTCGTAACCCGCACGCCGCAGCGTCACGCTCAGGATCGTGTTGATGTCGACCTCGTCGTCCACCACCAGGATACGGGCGGACGTCACGGGCCGACTCCGTCGCGCGGCCGCAGCCGCGAGCGGATCGCCTTGAGCAGGTCGGCCGAGCTGAACGGCTTGGCCAGGCAGACGGTGGCGCCGAGCGCGCGGGGATCGCCGGGCTCGACCTCGATCGCGCTCAGCACCACCACCGGGGTGTCCCGGGTCTCGGGCTGCTCGCGCAGGAGCCGGATCGCCTCGAAGCCATCCAGGTCCGGCAGCATGAGGTCCATCGTGATCGCGTCGGGCTGCCGCTGGCGCGCCAGCTCCACGCCCTCCAGGACGCGGCCGGCCTCGATCACCCGGAACCCGGCGATCTGCAGCACGTCCCGCAGCAGCGCGCGCACGTCGGGATCGTCGTCCACCACGAGGACCAGCGGGGCCTCCTCCGGGCCCTCCTCCGGCCGCTCCCCGCTCGGCGCGGCGCCCGCGCTGCCGGGCACCGGCAGGCGCACCGTGAAGGTGGCGCCCTCGCCGGGCCGGCTGTCCACCCCGATCCGCCCGCCGTGCTCTTCCACGATGCCGCGGCAGATCGCGAGCCCCAGCCCGGTGCCGCCCACCGCGCGGACGGTGCGGCCGTCGAGCTGCTGGAACTTGCGGAAGAGGCGGCCCACGTCCTCGGGGGCGATGCCCTGGCCCTGGTCGGTCACCCAGATCTCCAGGTCCTTGCCGGACCGCCGGGCGCCCACCGTGACGAGGCCGCGCTCCGGCGAGAACTTGATCGCGTTGGAGAGCAGGTTGGTCACCACCTGCACCATCCGGTCGAAGTCCACCCGCACCGCCGGCACGTCGGGGGCCACCTGGGAATCGAGCGCGATGCCGCGCGACTCCGCGAAGCCCCGGATCCCCTCCACCGCCATCTCGACGAAGTCCAGCGGGCGGTGCAGCTCCAGGTCGAGATGGATGTGGCCCGCCTCCATCTTCGAGATATCGAGGATGTTGTTGATGAGCCGGATGAGCCGGTCGGTGTTCTTGAGCGAGATGTCCACCAGGTGGCGCTGGGTCTCGTCGAGCACCAGGCCCTCGTCGGAGAGCAGCAGGTGCAGCGACCCCTTGATGGACGTGAGCGGCGTGCGCAGCTCGTGCGAGACCGTCGAGACGAACTCGGTCTTCATGCGGTCGATCTCGCGCTCCCGCGTCACGTCGCGCAGGGTGATGGTGGTGCCGACCACCGCGCCGAGCAGGTCGCGCGTCGGGGTGGTCAGCCAGCGGAGCGTCCGCCGCTCGGGGAGCCGCACCTCGAGGTCGCCGTCCGCCGGCTCGCCCGCGCGCTCGACCGCGGTCATCAGGGCCCGCCCGCCCGCCTCCTCCCACTCCACCACCCCCTCCAGGGTCTCGATCAGCCGGGCGAGCGGCCGCCCGGTCACCTCGTCCGGGTTGATGCCGAGCAGGGCGCCCCCCTGCCGATTGAGGGCCACCACGCGGCGCTCGAGGTCGAGCACCAGGAACCCGTCGGAGGTCGAGGCGAAGACCTGCTCGAGGCGGGTCTTCTGGTTCTCCGCCTCCTCGAACAGGGTGGCGTTGTCGAGCGCCATCGCGAGCTGGTCGGCGTAGGCCGCGACCAGGCGCGTCTCGGCCTCGGCGAGCGCGCGGGGCATCGGGAAGAGCAGGAGCAGGCCGCCGAGCACCCGGCTGCGGCCGCGCACCGGGAAGGCGGCCAGCGCCTCCTCCGGCCCGAGGACCCCGGCGGTGACGAGGTCGCTCCGGGCCGCCGAGTCCGGGATCAGCAGCGGGGCCTCCCGGCGCCGCAGCGGCTCGGCGAGCGCGCGCACCGACTCGTGGCTCCAGTCACCCCACGAGATGACGTCGCCCGGGCCGGCGCCCCGCTCCTCGAACAGCACGATGCCGGCGCGCCGGGCCCCGAAGGTCTGGGCCAGCGTGCCGGCCGCGTCCGGCAGCAGGCGCTTGACGTCGAGGGTGCGGTGCAGGGTGCGCGCGGCCGCGTTGAGCAGCGCCGCGCCCGCCAGGTTCTGCTGGGTCACCGAGTACAGGCGCGCGTTCTCGATCGCCACCGCCCCCTGCGCGGCCAGGCTCGAGAGCAGGCTGACCTCGCGCTCGGTGAAGACGTGCGGCGAGAAGTAGGAACCGCCCAGCACCCCGAAGACCTCGTCCCGGATCAGGATCGGCGCGGCCGCGAAGGCGCGCGGGGCGTCGGGCCGCGCCATCGCCGCCGCGTCGGCCTCCGAGTACGTGAGGCTCGAGTCCGCGAGCCGGTCACCGCACCACACCGGCCGGCGCTCCGCGTAGGCGCGCCCGGTCACACCCTCTCCCGGCCGGAGCAGGAGTGGGCGCGCGAAGTCCATGGGGTGGTTGCGGCTCCGCACGAGGACGAGGCCGCCGCGCGCGGCGTCCCACCGGTAGAAGCCGGCCGCCCCGCAGCCGAGGGCCTCGATGACCCCGTCCGAGATGAGGTCGATCACCTCGTCCAGCTTCAAGGTGGCGGAGAGCTTGCGGGTAACTTCCAGAAGAACGATGGCGTCCTGCTCGCGCTGGCGGGTCTCGCCGTAGAGGCGCGCGTTGTTGACCGAGGTGGCGAGCTGCTGGCAGAAGAGCTCGAGGTGGGCGATCCCCCGCCGCGTGATGGGCCGGCGGCTCGGCTTGTTGTCCACGCTGACGACCCCGATCGGCCGCCCCTGGACGAGGAGGGGCACCAGCGCGAACCGTCGGGAGCGCAGCACCGGGTGGGCGTGGAGCTCAGGGGGCAGCGGCGGCACCTGCGCGAGCTGCTCGTCGCTGCCCACCATCAGCGTGAGGCCCGAGTCCCACACCGCCTGGAAGCCGCCGCCGCCCCGGAGCGGGATGAGGCGCCGGACGTCGGGGCCCACGTCGCTGCCCGCCACCAGGTGCAGGGTGACACCGTCGTCCTCGGTGAGCCAGACGTTGAGGCGGTCGAAGCTGAGCGCGCGGCTCGCGGAGGCCGCGAAGATCTCCACGCGCTCCTGCAGGTCCATGGAGCGGTCCATCGCCTGGGTCAAGGCGTAGAGATCCTCGGTGAGCTGGCGCCGGTCCTGGATGTCCTGGAACAGGCGCGCCTTGGCGATGGCGGCGGCCGACTGGCTGACGAAGATCTCGAGCAGCTCCCGGTCGTCGGGGCTGAAGCGGAAGGGCTCGCGGCCGCCGAGCACCAGCACGCCCAGCAAGAGGTCCTGGAAGATGATCGGGACGCCGAGGACGCTCTTGAGACCGCTCCGCCGCCACCACTCCGGATTGGTAACGCGCGGGTCGGAAGCGATGTCCGCCACCTCGAGCTGCCGCCGCTCCGCGGCCACCCAGCCCACGTCGCCCTCGCCGATGGCCAGGAGACGCCGGGGGAAATCGCTCATGCCGCCGGCCACCGCGCGGATCTCGATGCGCTTCACCGCCGCGTCCACCACCCACACCGCCACCGCCGGCACCTGCATGAGCTCCACCGCTGCGTTCGCGATGCCGGCCAGCACCTCGTCGGGCTCGAGCGAGGAGGACACGAGCTGATTGAGCCGGGCCAGCATGTGCAGGCGCGTGGCCCGCGTGTTGAGCGCCTCGTGCAGCCGCGCGTTGCGCAGCAGCACGCCCGCCTGCTCCCCGATGGCCCGCAGCGTGGCCAGCTCCGCGTCCTCGAAGCGGCGGCGCGCGGTCCACCACACGAGGTAGAAGGCGCCCGCCACCTGCCCGTCGATGAAGAGCGGGATCACGAGGCCCGACTGGTGCGGGAACCGGTGGAAGAGGGGGATCGCGAAGCGCGGGTCGTTCGGGAGGTCGTCGCTCCAGATCACCTGCCCGCTCTGGAAGACCGCGTCGAAGCCCCGCTGCTCGTCGGCGGTGAGGCGGGCGATGGCGAGCACCTCGAGCGCGTCCTTGGGCACGCGATAGGCCGCGACCGGCCGCAGCTCCGCGGCCTCCGCCGGCCGGACGTAGGAGGCGACGGTCTCGGCCCCGGTGAGCCGCGCCAGCTCGCGGCAGATGAGCCGGAGCGCCTCGCCGAACTCGGTGGTGGCGCTCGCCACGCGCGCCACCGCGAGCAATGCCGCCGTCTCGCGCAGCCGCGACTCGAGCCCGCCCGCGCCCTCTCCACTCATGCTCATCCAGTATAAGCGCGCGCCCTTTCCCCACCCGGCACCTTCCGGCGTGGTGGTCACGCGGGTGGGGGCGGGGGCGCCACCACCCCCCCGCCCGTCAACTACGCGCGAGGCTTGAGACCGGCCGCGCCGTAATAATTGAAGGTGAAGACGAAGTGGCCCGCCGCGTCCGCCCGCTCGATGACCGCGAGCCAGCCGGCCGCGCGGCGGACCCCGACCAGCCCGAACTCCACCGCCGCGGTGGCCCGCCGCTCGAGCAAGCTGTGCGTGAACGGGTCGAGCCTCCGGACCTGGTAGACGTCGGCGAGCAGCCGCACGCGCTCGAGCCCCAGCTCCACCAGGCGCCGCACCAGGGTGCGGCCGGAGAACGGCTCGCGATACAATCTCGCGGTCACGCCCTCGAAGATCCGGCGGGTGAGCTCACGATCCGGATGATCGAGCACCTGCGTGCCGAAGTCCTGGTCCTGGAGCCCCACCACGCCCCCCGGCCGCGTCACCCGCACCAGCTCGCGCAGCATCGCCTGCGGCCGCGCCACGTGCAACAGCACGGTCACGGCCAGGGCGCAGTCGAAGCGGCCGGTGCGGAACGGCAGCGCCGCCGCGTCGCCAAGGCGGAATTCCAGGCGGCGGTCGAGCCGCTCCTCCCGCGCCCGGCGCCGCGCCGCCGCCAGCACCACGCGGCTCCGGTCGAGGCCGGTCACGTGGCCGCGCGGGCCGACCAGCGTGGCCAGGTCGCGCGCGACCACCCCGCTGCCCGAGCCGACCTCGACCACGCGCCAGCCGGGGGCGATGCGGCAGAAGCGCAGGAAGCGCCGACGCAGGCGCGCCTGCGTCGGGGTGTTCCCACGCGACTCCATCATCCGCACGTAGCGCTCGGGCCGGGGCTGGCGGTCGATGGCCCGCCAGGGGTCGGGACGCAGGGGCACGGGCGCGGTCAGTCGAAGCGGTCGGGAAACAGCTCGCGGAACAGCCGCAGCAGCCCGCCCTCGGGGGCCGCGGGCGCGATGCGGTCGGCGGCGCGGCGCACGACCTCGGGGGCGTGCGGCATGGCCACGCCGAGGCCCGCCTCGCGCAGCATCTCCACGTCGTTCTCCTGGTCGCCCACCGCGACCACGCGCTCGATCGGCACGCCCAGGTGCGCGGTGAGGCGGGTCAGGGCCGCGCCCTTCGAGGCCCCCACCGGAATGATCTCGAGGTAGTCGCCGCGCGTGCGCACGAGGCGGCCGTGCTCGGCCACGCTCGGCGTCAGCTCCTCCCGCACGATGTCGAGATCCTTCGGGTGGCCGATCAGCAGGCTCTTGATGAAGCCGCCCAGGGCAAGGAACCGGCCGGGATCGTCCACCACGTCGATTCGTAGACCTTCTTCCACGCAGTACCGGCGCACCGCCAGGGTGTGCGCGATGCAGAAGAGCCGATCGTCGCGGTAGAAGACGGGATGCACCGGCGCCTGCGAGAAGACGGTCCAGGCCCGATGCAGCACCCCGCGGGGCAGCGTGAGCGAGACGAGGTCGGGGCCGCCGTCGCCGCCGCGCACGACCGCGCCGTTGTAGTAGATGACCGGGGCGGTGACGCCCAGCTCGTCGCGGTAGGGGTCGGCCGCCGCGGGCATCCGCCCGGTGGCCAGTGAGATGGTGAGCCCGCGCTCGGACGCCCGGCGGAAGGCCGCCACCAGCGCGGGATCGAGCGCCATGGAGTCGTCGAGCAGGGTGCCGTCGAGATCGCAGACCAGGAGATCGTACGACGCGGGCGTCACGCCCGCCGCTCTCCCCGCTGGAAGCGCGCCGCGCATTCGCGGCTGCAGAAGAAGAGCGGCGCCCCGCCCGCCTCGGACCGGATGGCCCGCGACATCAGGACGTAGGTCTGGCACACCGGATCCTTGACCAGCTCGTCGTGGGGCCGCTCGCTCCGCGAGGGCAGGCGCGCCCGCCACGCGGCGGGCAGCCGGGTGACCACGATGACCACCACCGCGATCAGGGCCAGGAGGAGCAGGGCGCGCATCGCGCCTCTCAACGCGGATCGGGTCGGATGGAGAGCGAGCGGAGGAAGTCGCGGTCCTGCTCGGTAAGGTCGAAGCCCTCGGCGGACTCGGCGGCGCGGGCGCCCGAGAAGAAGATGCCGGTCTCCGCCCCCCGCCTGAGGATCTCCTGCACCGCCTCGCGCGAGGCCTCGGTGGCCTTGAGCGACAGCTCGATGGCGCTGAGCAGCTTCTCCATCAGCCGATCGGCGGGGCGCTCTTGCGTCATGGAGCTTACGATAGCACACTGGCGCGACAGAGCTTTCCGTGCCCCCCGACGACACCACCCGCGCCTGGCACTTCCTCCGCTCGACCGCGCGCGAGCGCCTCGGCAAGCTCACCCTGCGCGAAGACGTCTGGCGCCTGCCCACCGGGGTGGAGAAGACCTACCCGATCCTGCACGTCGGGCCCACGGTGGGCGTGGTGCCATTCGTGGACCCCGGCCACGTGCTGCTCATCCGGCAGTTCCGGCATCTCATCCGCGGCGATTCCTGGGAGCTGCCCGGGGGCGGCGGCCAGCCCGGGGAGACGCCGGAAGCGGCCGCGCAGCGCGAGCTGCAAGAGGAGGGCGGCTTCCGCGCGGGGCGCCTGACCTTCCTTTCCCGCTTCTTCCCCTCCGCCGCCTATCTCGACGAAACCGCCTACTGCTTCATCGGCGAGGAGCTCGTGGCCGACCCCCTCGCCTCCGACGACGACGAGTTCTTCGAGCGGCGCGTGGTCCCGTTCCGGGAGGCGGTGACGATGGCGCTCGACGATCGCATCACCGAGTCCGTCTCCAAGGTCGCCCTCCTCGCCGCGGCCCTCCGCCTCGGCCTCCGCCCCTAACGTCGCGTCACCCGCTGCGTCGGCTCGCGCTCGGTTCATCGACGGGCGGGGCCGGGGGCGGGGGCGCCTCCCGGGAGCACGCTGACTCGCAAGCCCGCACCGGCACTCTGACGAGCCACGAGAAAGGAGCGCCAGCCTCCGGCTACGCGCAGAAGACACGGCTCCCGGGAGGCGCCCCCGCCCCCGGCCCCACCCTCGCGTTGCGACACATACGCGGGAAACTCAAGCACCACTGCACCCACCCTCGCGTTGCGACACATACGCGGGAAACTCAAGCACCACTGCACCGGCGCTGCGCGTGATGGCTGCCTATGGATCAGGCTGGGCGTGGCGGGTGGGGCTGGTTGTGTGCGGTGGGGGTGGCAGGCCCTCCCCGGGACCGTGTCTTCTGCGCGCCGCCGAAGCCTGAGGCTCCCATCTCGTGGGATCGTCGGCCGCGGCGCGCGAAGCTAGCGGCCACCGGGCGAAGCGAGCGAGCGGGCCTGCTCGTAGGCTTCGTCCGCCTCGCGTGGCAGGCCGGTGCGCGCGTAGAGGTCGCCCAGCAGCGCGTGCAGGCTCGGCTGATCCGCGTCGGTGGTGAGCGCGGCCACCACCACGCGGCGCGCGTCGTGGAGGAATCCGCGGCTCGCCAGCACGCCCGCCTGCATCACCGCCCGCGAGCTGGCCGGCACGTCCGGGCCGAGCGCCTGGTCGACGTCCCGGAGATCCCGGCGCAGATCGTCGGCGCGCTGCCGGTCCACGACCTCGAAGCGGACCTCGTCCACCCGGCTCTGCCCCGAGAAGAGCTGCAGCGTGTAGGCGGTCCCGGGGACCAGCGCGGGCGCGTCGCCTGGATACGCGAGCCGGCTCCCCGTCAGGCCCGAGCGCTCCAGCACGATGCCGGAGGGGGCGACCACGCGGAGCGCGTACCGCGCGAACTGGTAGCCCTGCCACTCGAACGTGAGCGCGTCCGACATGACCGGTCCCCCGCGCGGGCTCAGGATCACCGGCGGCCGGCCCATGCTCCTCGTGGACAGCACCGGCCGCGGCGTCTCGCGGGGAGTGCTGCCGAGGAAGCCGAGGCCGCCCTCGAGCAGCAGGAAGGCCTTCTGTAACTTGGTGTCCGCCGGCGGCGCCGTCACCACGAAGGGCGACCGGGCCGCGTCCACCTGCACGCTGCCGCGCCGGCCCGCCAGCACGACCACCGCCGCCGCGTCGTCCGTCGCCCGCAGGCTGTCGCCCACCTTGAGCGCCAGCAGCGGCCCCGCGGGCCGCCAGTCCGGCGTCCCGGGCCCGCGCACCTCGATGCGGCCGCGGCCCGGCTTGATCTCGGTGATCATGGCGCCGACGTCCCGGGTCTGGGCACCCACCGGCGCCGTCGCGGTCAGCATCACGACTACCAGCCAGGCCGTGACTCTCCTCATGCCCACCTCCGGCTCCTAGTAGGTCGCTCGGCCGCCCGAGAGATCGTAGACGGCGCCGGTGCTGAAGGAGCACTCGTCCGAGGCGAGCCACGCCACCAGCGCCGCCACCTCTTCCGGCTTCCCTACCCGCCCCATCGGGATCTTGGAGACCAGCAGATCCACCGTGCTCTGCTCCATCTGCTTGAGCAGCTCGGTGCCGATCACCGCGGGCGCCACCGCGTTCACGAAGATCCCGCGGGTCGCGACCTCCTTGGCGAGCGCCTTGGTTAGCCCGATCACGCCGGCCTTGGCGGTGGAGTAGGGCACGAGCGTGGGATTGCCCTCCTTCCCCGCGATCGACGCGATGTTGACGATGCGGCCCCCGCCCTGTCGCAGCATCACCTTGACCGCGGCCCGGCAGCACAGGAAGACGCTGGTGAGGTCCACGTCGATGACCCGCTGCCAGTCCTCGTCGGAGAGCTCCCAGATCGGAAACGAGCGGCCGGTGATCCCCGCGTTGTTGACCAGCACGTCGAGACGGCCCCAGGCGCCCTCCACGCGGGCGACCGCGCCGTCCACGTCCTTGGCCCGCGTCACGTCCCCGACCAGCGCCAAGGCGCCGCGGCCGACGCCACGCGCCGCCGTCTCCACCCCGTCGGCATCCTGGTCGAGCAGGGCCACCCGCGCGCCGTCGGCGGCCAGGCGGGTCGCGATGGCGAGCCCGATCCCGCGGGCGGCTCCGGTCACGAGGGCGGTCTTGCCGGCAACCGTCATCGCTAGTAGGCCGGCGGCGCGTAGACCGTCAGGAAGAACAGCGGCAGCGGGCCCGGGTTCCGCACGTGGTGGAGCGCGCCCGCCGGGATCAGCACGCACGCGCCGGCGCGGGCCTGGTGCACGGTCCCCTCGACGGTCACGATGGCCTCCCCCTCCACCACGAAGACGACCTGGTCGCCGGCGTGGGTCTCCTCCGGGCCGCCGTCCTGGCCGGGCGCGATGGTCATGACCGCGGTCTGGGTGCGCTCGGTCTCCTGCAGCACCTCGAAGAAGCGCCCGCGGTGTGCGTGGATATCGACCATGGTGGTTATCACGACGCCCTCTTTGTTCTTACGGTCATCGCAAGCGATGACCTCTATAGGGTGGCTCCGCCTCTTTCTGACGCCGGCGGCCCTAGCGTAGTGCTTTCGCGGGGCTCACGCCAGGCCTGGGTGCGGCGGCTCACGCCCCGCATGAGGGCCCAGTAGGCCAACCGCACCGCCAACCCGATGGCAATGATGCACACCGACATCGCGGCGGCCTGGGCGGCGTCGCCCGCGTCGTCCATCAGCAGCACCGCCACCGCGGCCAGCTCGGTGCCGGGGGCCACCAGGAAGACCACCGCGGAGAGCGTCACCATCGCGTTGAGGAAGAAGTACATGCTGATGCCCACGATGGGCGGCAGGGCCATCGGCACCGTCACCCGCCAGAAGGTCCGGTAGAAGGGCACCCCCAGGGAGGCCGAGACGTTCTCGAACTCGGCGTCCATCTGCCGGAGCGCGGTGGTGGCGGTGAGAAAGCCCACCGTGAAGTAGTGGATGACGTTCGAGATGATCAGAATCGCGAGCGTGCCGTAGAGCACGTTGAGCGCGCTGCCCGCCTTGTTGAACGTGAAGATGTACGCGAGCCCCAGCACCATGCCCGGGATGGACACCGGCAGCACCGACAGCAGGTAGAGCGTCCCGCTCCAGCCGGTCCGGCACTTCTCGACGACGTAGGCCCCCACGAAGGTGAGCACGGTGCCGATCAGCGCGGTGAGGGCGGCCACGTAGACGCTGTTCCAGAGCGGCACGTAGCCGCCCACCGTGTCGAAGCGGTAGTGGCGCAGGGTCGGGGTGAAGTTGTAGGGCCAGCGCACCACCAGCGAGTACACCGCGATGGCCAGGTACATGCCGGCGATGGCGGCCGCGATGAGCGCGCAGTAACCGAAGCCGGCCCAGTCGGCGAGCGGGCGGCGCACCGGCACGAGCGGGCGCGAGGACGAGGTGACCAGCGCGTACTGGCGGCGCTGGACCATGCGGTCCACCAGGAAGGCGAGCACCGCCGGGATCAGCAGGACCACCGAGACGGTGGCGCCCATGGTGAAGTTCTGCTGGCCCGAGACCTGGTTGTAGATCTCGGTGGCCATCACCGAGAACTTGCCGCCGATGGCCTTGGGCGCGCCGAAGTCGGTGATGACGAGGGTGAAGACCACGAAGCAGGCGCTCACCAGCCCGAACTTCACGCCGGGCAGGGTCACGGTCAGGAAGGTCTTGAGCGGGGACGCCCCGAGCGTCCGCGCCGCGTCGTAGAGGCGCGCGTCGGTGGCGGAGAGCGCGGCCACCAGGATGAGGAGCGCGTGCGGAAAGCAGTAGAACACCTCGGCCACCACGATGCCCTTGGCTCCGTAGATCCCCACGTTGTAGCCGGTGGCGCGCGTGAAGATGCCGTTGTTGCCGAACACGTAGATGAAGGCCAGCGCCTGCACCAAAGAAGGAGCGAAGAGCGGCAGCATCGCCACGATCCGGAACAGGCCGCGACACCGCATCAGGGTGCGCGTGAGCCCGTAGGCGTAGCCGAAGGCCAGCGCCACCGTGATGACCATGGACACGAGGGAGACGGCGAGGCTGTTCCAGATGGACGCGGCGATCGCGGGGGTGCCGAAGTAGCGCCGGTAGTTGGCCAGCCCCACGAAGCCGCCGTCGGCGCCCAGGAGGCTCCGCCAGATCACGTGCAGCAGAGGGTAGAGCACGAAGAAGTAGAGGACGATCGCGAAGAGGGCGACCAGCGCGTAGCGGATCAGGTCCTCACCGGCCATCCGGTGACGGACGGTTTGGTCCGGGATCTCGGAGGGCAGCCCTTCAGACGACCCCGCGCGCGCCATCGAGCGCTAGCCCGCCGGGAAGACGCGCAGGGCCTCGGCGCGGAGCGAGAGCGCCAGCTCGGACCCCTCGGCGGCGCCCAGGCCGGCGAACGCGGTGGCCGCCACGTCGCATTCGAGCGCGGGGGCGCCGTCGGGGAGGGCCAGGCTCAGGCGGGTGAACGAGCCCAGGAACTGGATGGCGCGGATGCGGGTGACCAGCCGGTTCTCGGCGCCCACGGCGGCGCCGACCGTGATCTCCTCGGGCCGGATCGCCAGGGTGAGCCGGGTGCCCGCGGCGATCGGCTCGGTGGCCCCGTACCGCATCTCCACCGAGCCGAGCCGCGCCCACCCGGTCCGCTCCCCCGCGGTGGCCTCCAGGAAGTTCATCTGGCCGACGAAGCGCGCGACGAACGGCGACCGCGGGCGCATGTACACCTCGACGGGCGCGCCCACCTGCTCCACCACCCCGTGGTTCATCACCACGATGCGGTCGGCCATGGCCAGCGCCTCCTCCTGGTCGTGCGTGACCATGATGGTGGTGACGCCGAGCCGCCGCTGCAGCGCGCGGATCTCGTGGCGGAGCGACTGGCGCACGCGCGCGTCGAGGGCGGAGAGCGGCTCGTCGAGCAGCAGCAGCGCGGGCGACGGGGCCAGGGCCCGGGCCAGCGCGATGCGCTGCTGCTCGCCGCCCGAGAGCTGGGCCGGGTACTTCTGCTTGTGGGCCGCGAGCCCCACCAGGGCCAGGAGCTCGTCGATGCGGCGCTCGATCTGGGCCTTCGCCACGCGCCGGGTCTCGAGCCCGTAGCCCACGTTGCGGGCCACCGTGAGGTTCGGGAAGAGGGCGTAGGACTGGAAGACGATGCCGTAGTTGCGCTGGCTGGGCGGCAGCGCGGAGACATCGCGCCCGCCCATCGTCACCACCCCCGCGTTCTGCCGCTCGAGCCCCGCGATGATCCGGAGGAGCGTGGTCTTGCCGCAGCCGCTCGGCCCCAGGAAGCAGACGAACTCGCCGGGCGAGATGGACAGCGTGATGCCGCGCAGGGCCACGAACTGACCGAACTTCTTGGCGATGCCCTCGAGCGCCACCGCCGCGGGCCGGGCGGCCTCCGTGCTCACCCGCGGCTCCCCCTCACGGTCTCTTCCGCCACCACGCGCAGGAGCCCGGCTCCATAGCGCCCGGCCTTGTGCGGCCCCACCCCGTGGGCCATCTCGAGCTCGGCCAGCGTGCGCGGCCTCAGCGTGGCGATGTCGCGGAGAGTCCGATCGCTGGCCACGATGAAGGGGGCCAGCCCTTCGGCCCGCGCCACCGTGAGCCGGTGACGTCGGAGCGCCTCGAAGAGCGCCAGCGCCGCCGTGTCCAGCTCCGCGGCCTCGCGCGAGGGCCGGCGCCGCCCCGGCTCCCCCGCCCGCTCCGCCGCGGGTCCGGCGGCCACGCGGGGGCCGGCCGGGGGCAGCAGGAGCCGCACCGGCCGCTCGCCCTTCATGACCGCGCGCCCCTCATCGGTCAGGACGACGACGGGACGCTCCCGCCCCGAGAAGCTCACCCATCCCGCCGAGACGCAGCGGCGCAACAGGGCCAGGATCCACGCCGCGGGATGCTCCTTGAGGTTGCCGTGCGTCGGCACCCGGGTCAGCCCGGCCCGCTCGAGGCGCTCGTCGGGCTCACCGCGGACCAGCTTGACCACGGTCTGCAGGCCGAAACGGTCGTGGACCCGGGCGACACCCGACAGGGCCTTCCGAACGATCAGGGAGGTGCGCTCGGCATCCTCCGCCTCCTCCGGGGCGGCTTCGAGCGCCCGGCAGACGTCGCACCGCCCGCAGCCCGCGAGCGTCTCCGCGTCGTCGCCGAAGTAGCGGAGAATCGCGTCGTGACGGCAGCTTCCGCCCTCGACCCAGCGAATCAACTCGAGGAACATGCCCCACTTGTGCTCGACCACCGCGGGGTCCGGCGCCGCGCCGTCGGCGCCCCGCTCGAGCAGGGCACGGCGTAGCGGGAGATCGCCGCCGCTGACCAGGAGAAGCCCGAGGGCGGGCGCCCCGTCGCGGCCGGCGCGGCCCACCTCCTGGTAGTAGGCTTCGATGGAGCCGGGCGGACCCAGGTGGATCACCGCGCGGACGTCGGGCCGGTCGATACCCATGCCGAAGGCGTTGGTGGCCACCACGACCTCGACCCGCCCCTCCGCGAACCCCCGCTGGGCGACCTCTCGCGTCCGGCCATCGAGCCCGGCGTGGTAGGCGACGGCCCCCCAACCCCGGGCGGCCAGCCGATCGGTCTCCTCCTCGGCCTTCTTGCGGGTTGGCGCGTAGACGATCGCGGTGCCGCCGCCCCGGCCGGGTCCCCCGAGGGCCTCGGCGAGCGCCGCGTCCACCAGCCGCTCGCGCTCACGCCGACCGTCCACCTCGACCGCGCGCAGGGCGAGGTTCGGGCGGGCGAAGCCGCGCACCATCTGGGGCGTGTCCGGGGGGAGACCGAGGCGCGCGAGGATCTCGTCGCGGACGATCGGCGTCGCGGTGGCCGTGCAGGCGAGCACCCGCGCGCGCGGGAAGTCGCCGATCAGCGCGCCGATCCCGAGGTACTCCGGACGGAAGTCGTGGCCCCACTCGCTGATGCAGTGGGCCTCGTCCACTGCGATCAGCGGGACGGTGATCTCGTGGAGCATGGCCCGGAAGCCGGGGAACGCCAGCCGCTCGGGCGCGACGTAGACCAGCCGGAAGGCGCCGGCCGCCAGCCGCGCCATGCGCCGCCTCATCTCGGCGGCGTCGAGGGTGGCGGCCAGATAGGTCGCGGGCACCTCGCGCGCGTCGAGGGCCTGCACCTGATCGGCCATGAGGGCCACCAGCGGGGAGATGACGAGGGTGGTGCCGGGCAGCAGCGTGGCGGGGAGCTGGTAGCTCAGGCTCTTGCCGCCCCCGGTGGGCGCCACCAGCAGGAGCCGGCCGTGGGCGAACAGAGTCTCCACCGCCTCGCGCTGGCCCGGCCGGAAGGCCGTGTAGCCGAACCGCGCGAGAGCGGCGTCGAGATCTCCTATGAGCGCGCGCGGCACGGCACCTTTGTATCCGCTCGGCTCGCCTTCGGCTTCACCTCGCCCTACTTGGCGTAGCGCTTCTGCCACTCGGTCAGGATGCGGTCGCGGTTCTTCGCGGACCAGTCGAAGTCATTGGGGAACACGACCTTGCTGAGGTCTTTGGGCAGCCCCTCGGGTACCGGGAACCCGGCCACGCCGACCGCGGCGAAAAACTTGGCGTAGAGCCCCATCGCCTCGTCGGTGATGGCCCAGTCCAGGAATTGCTTGGCCGCCGGGTTCTTGGCGCCCTTCTTGGTCAGCGCGTTGGCCTCCATCTCGTAGCCCGACCCTTCCTTCGGGAGCACCATCTCCACCGGGGCGCCCTTCTTCTTCATCTCGAGCGCGACGTACTCGAACGACACCCCGATGGCCCGCTCGCCCGCCGCCGCGTCCTTGCAGGGCTTGGAGCCGGACTTGGTGTACTCGGCCATGTTCGGGTGGATCGCGTCGAGGTACTTCCAGCCTTCGGTCTCCCCCATCCGCTGCAGAACGGACGCCACCGAGAGATAGCCGGTCCCGGAGGAGGCCGGGTTCGGCATCACCACGTGCCCCTTGTAGACCGGCTTGGCGAGGTCGGCCCACGACGTGGGCGCGGGCAGATTGTGCTTCTTGCCCACCTCGGTGTTGAAGCAGAACGCCGACATGTAGATGTCGATGCCGACCCACGACGGCGGGTTGGCCTTGTCCCGGAAGAGCGGCTGGACCCGCTCGAGGCCCTTCGGCGCGTAGGGCTCGAGCATTCCTGCGTTCTTGAACACGAGCTGGTTGGTGGCGCCGACCCCCCAGATCACGTCCGCCTGCATATTGTCCTTCTCGGCCATGAAGCGGGCCGCGATGTCACCGGTGGACAGCCGCAGCATCTTGACCTCGATATTGGGCAGCGACTTCTCGTAGGCCTTCTTGTACTCGGCGATCTGCTCGTTCTCGATGGCGGTGTAGATGACCACCGTCTGCTTCTGGGCCACCGCCGGCGTGACCGCGGCGAGGGTCAGCAGCGCGGTCGTCACGACCAGGGCGAGGACGCTGCGTGTGGTTGTCAGCATGATGACGCCTCCTTGGAGTAGCGGGTCGAGTGGGACATCGTCACGATTGAAGCCTTACTGAGCCATGAATCCGCCGTCGACGATCATCTCCGCCCCCGTCATGAACGACGACTCGTCGGAGGCGAGGAACAGCGCGGCATTCGCGATGTCGCGAGGCTGGCCGATCCGGCCGAGGGGGATTCCGGTCTTGAACTCCGCCCGCAGCGCGTCGTTGAGGTACGGAGCCTGCAACGGGGTCTCCACGATCCCCGGGTGGATCACGTTCGAGCGGATATTGTCCTTGGCGAACTGGATGGCCAGCGACTTGTTGAGCGAGATCAGCGCGCCCTTGGCCGCGGTGTAGGCGTCCTGGGCCCGCGTGAAGCCGGCCAGCGCCGAGACCGAGCCTATCAGGATGATGGAGCCGCCGCCCGCCGCTTGGAGCTGCGGGATGCCGTACTTGGTCACCCAGAAGACCGACTTGAGGTTGATGGCCATGACCCGGTCCCACTGCTCGCCGTCCGTCTCGAGCACCGACCGGTCGCGGTCCTTCCAGAGCACGCCCGCGTTGTTATAAAGGATGTGGAGCGCCCCGAAGCGGCGCGCCCCGTCCTCGACCATGCGGCGCACCTCGGCCTCGACGGCCACGTCGCCCACCACCGCCAGCGCCTCCCCGCCCGCCTTGCGGACCAGCTCCGCGGTCTCGTTGGCGGCCGCCCCGTTCAGGTCACAAACCACGACACGCGCGCCCTCCTCGGCGAAGAGCAGGGAGGCTTCGCGTCCCATCCCCATCCCCGCGCCGGTGATCAGCGCGACTTTGTTCTTGAGCCTTGCCATGTCCTGTCGTCTCCCCGCCCCCTTACCCTGCCCTCTCCCCCTCCGGGGGCGAGGGTTCCCGGATTCTTCCCTCTCCCCTCTGGGGAGAGGGCCGGGGTGAGGGGCCTAGATTCTTTCGAACAGTCGGATCAGCTCCCAGTCGGTGACGGACTGATCGTACGCCTGTTGCTCGAGCCGCCCGTGCTGGAGGTAGTGCTCCACGACCTTCGGCCCGAACGCCTCGCGCGCGGCCTTCGACCCCTCCAGCTCGCCGAGCGCGTCGCGCAGGGTCTTCGGCACCTGCGCCAGCCTGGTGTCCTCGTAGGCGTTGCCCTCGAACATGGCCGGCGGCGTCAGCTTCTGCTCCACGCCGCGCAGTCCCGCCGCGATGGTGGCCGCGAAGGCCAGGTAGGGGTTGGCGTCGGCGCCCGGGATGCGGTTCTCCACCCGGAAGCCGCCACCCTCGCCGCAGATCCGGAAGCCGCAGGTGCGATTGTCCCAGCCCCACGCGACGCGGGTGGGCGCGAAGGAGCCGGCCTGGTAGCGCTTGTAGGCGTTCACGGTGGGCGCGTAGAAGTACGCGAACTCGCGCGCCACCGCCATCTGGCCGGCCAGCCACTGCTGGAAGAGCGGGGTGCCTTGCCGGGAGCCCTTAGCCGCGAACAGGTTGCGCCGCCCCGCCGCGTCCCACACCGAGGAGTGGAGGTGGAAGGACGAGCCCGCCGCGCCCATGTCGTACTTGGCCATGAAGGTCACCGAGCAGCCCTGCTGCCAGGCGATCTCCTTCACCCCGTGCTTGTAGAGCACGTGCCGGTCGGCCATCTCCAGCGCGTCGGCGTAGCGCAGGTTGATCTCCTCCTGCCCGCGCCCCCACTCGCCCTTGGAGAACTCCACCGGCACCCGCGCCGCTTCCATCCCGTTGCGGATCGCCCGCACGAGCGGCTCCTCCCGGGACGTCTGGAGGATGTGGTAGTCCTCGAGATAGTTCGAGACCGGGGTGAGGCCGTGGTAGCGCTTGGCCCGCGCCTCGTCGAACGACTCCTTGAAGAGATAGAGCTCGAGCTCGGACGCGGTCTTGACCCGGTAGCCGGCCTTGGTCGCGCGCTCGAGCTGGCGCCGCAGCACCCAGCGCGGCGCTTCCTCGATCGGCTCGCCTTCCTCGGTGTAGACGTCGCAGAAGACCAGCGCGGTCTTGGGCAGCCAGGGCAGGAGCCGCCAGGTGGTGAGGTCCGGGACAAGCTTCATGTCCCCGTAGCCCCGCTCCCACGAGGCGAGCTTGAAGCCGGGCAGCGGCTCCATCTCCATGTCCACCGTGAACAGGTAGATGCACGCGTGGACGCCATCGTCCACGACGTGGTCGAGGAAATAGCGGCCGACGACGCGCTTGCCCATCAGGCGGCCGAGGCCGTCGGCGAACACCGTGAGCACGGTGTCCACCAGGCCCTTCTTGATCAGCGCCTCGAGGCCCTTCGCGTCTGCCCGATCTTCAGGCACAGGCGTGTCTCCTGCGAGTGACCGGCGACGTGACGAGGAGGCGGCGGCGCAAAGCGCCGCAATCTTACCCGCAGCAGGTCAGCTCTGGCAATACGACCCGGAACCGATACGGGTGGCCCGTCCGCTTTCGAGCGCCGGCTTTCGCCCGCGCGACCTGATTCTGGGAGGAGGTCCGGAAGGGGGGCGCAGCCCCCCTCCGAGCTAACGTATGGGGACGGGGGGGATCAGGGCGATCAGGAGGATGAGGCAGAAGACGCCGAGGGCGTAGCGGCGGGGTGACAGCGGGGTGAGGTCGTCGAGCGGCGGGGCGTGATGGAAGCCCATGAGCAGGAGGATGAGCGCGCCGAAGACGATCCAGTTGGCCGACTGGAACACCGCGCCGAGCGCGGCGAGGCCGACCAGAGCGGCGATGGACACCTGCCGGTGCCGCGCGCCGACGAGCGCGTACGCGATGCGCCCGCCGTCGAGCTGGCCGATCGGGAACAGGTTGAGCGCGGTGACGAAGAGGCCCACCCAGCCCGCGAGCGCGACCGGGTGCACGAAGACGTCCATCCCCGGCGGGATGGGGCCGAAGACCATCCAGGTGAGCAGGCGCATGAGCAGCGAGTCCCCGAAGGTCATGCCGCTGTGCTCCGGCAGCACCATCCCCACCCGCGACCACTGCAGGCCCAGGAGCAGGGCGGGCACCGCCACCACCAGCCCGGCGAGCGGCCCGGCCACCGCGATGTCGAAGAGGGAGTTCCGGTCCCGGGCGGGCGACCGCATGCGGATCACCGCGCCCAGGGTGCCGAAGAGGAAGATCGGCGGCGGGGCCGGGATGAAGAACGGCAGGCTCACCGACGCCCCGTAGTAGCGGGCCGTGAAGTAGTGGCCGAACTCGTGGGTGCCCAGGATGGCGATCAGGGTGAAGGAGAAGGGCACGCCGTCGAGCAGGCGGAGCGGCTGGAGAAACGGATTGAAGGTCACGAACGGGAAGGAGCCGGTGATCAGGCAGCCCGCGGCGAGCGTGGAGAGCACGGTGAGCACGAAGAGCAGCAGGTTGACGCCCGGGCGCGAGGACTCCCTCACGTCGGCCAGCGGCACCGCGCGGATCCACACCAGGTCGCCCTGGCGGCCGAGGAAGGGCGTGTAGCCGAAGCGCTTCAGGCGCGGCTCGATCAGGGCGAGCGCGCGCGCGGGCTCCACGAGGAGCTGCCCGCCCCAGCCGAACGTCGCCCCCCGCACCTCCTGCCGCTCGACGCGGAAGACGTCCTCGATGTTGCGGCGCAGTAGATCCTCGACGACCGTGTAGCCCTCCGCGGGGGCGCCGTTGGTCCCGTGCGCGGTCGAGAGCGGAAAGGGCCAGAGACGCATGGAGGCAGGTTACCACACGGCCAGGAGCGCGACGGCCCCGCGGGCCGCGGCGAGGCCGGCTTCCAGATAGATGACGCCCACGACGGCCTCCAGCGCGGTGGCGAGCACCGACTCCTTCGCCCGCCCGCCCATCTGCTCCTCGCCGCGCCCGAGGCGCAGATGCGCGCCCAGCTCGAGCGAGCCGGCCCAGCGCGCGAGGTTCTCACCCGAGACCAGCGCGGCCCGCCGCGGGGTCAGCATCCCGACCGGCTCCTCGGGCGCGGCCGCGAGCAGCCGCTCGGCGACGACGAGGGCCAGCACCGCGTCGCCCAGGAGGGCGAGCCGCTCGTTGTCGGGCGCGCCGGGATTCTCGTTCGTGAACGAGCGATGGGTCAGCGCCTGTCTCAGCAGCTCGGGATCGCGGAAGGTGTGACCCAGGCGCGGGCCCAGCACGCCGGCGGGATCCGGCGCGACGGTCAACGCCGCGGGCGTCCCGTTGACACCGGATGAGCCGCGACCATCGAGCTCCACTTTCCGCGCGGGCTCCGCCCGCGCTCTCTGCCGTTGGGGGAGGTTCGGAAGGGGGCGTAGCCCCCTCCGAGTGTCCTAGGCGCGATACTTCCGGAGGACGATCGTGGCGTTCGTGCCCCCGAAGCCGAACGCGTTGCTGAGCGCGATCTCCACGTCCTGCTTGCGGGCGTGGTTCGGGACGTAGTCGAGGTCGCAGTCGGGATCCGGCGTCTCGTAGTTGATGGTCGGGGGCAGGATCCCGTGATAGATCGCGAACGCGGTGGCGATCGCCTCGATCCCGCCCGCCGCCCCCAGCAGGTGTCCGGTCATGGACTTGGTGGAGGAGACCGCGAGCTTCCGGGCGTGCTCGCCGAAGACGCGCTTGATCGCCATGGTCTCCGACTTGTCGTTGTAGGGCGTGGAGGTCCCGTGGGCGTTGATGTAGCCGACCGCCGACGGCTCGATGCCCGCGTCCGAAACCGCCAGCGCCATGGCCCGCGCGGCGCCGTCCGCCTCGGGGTCGGGCGCGGTCATGTGGTAGGCGTCGCCGGTCATGGCGTAGCCCACCACCTCCGCGTAGATCCGCGCGTCGCGCGCGAGGGCGTGATCCAGCGACTCCAGCACCACGAGGCCGCCGCCCTCCCCGCACACGAAGCCGTCGCGGGTGGCATCGAACGGACGAGAAGCCCGGCCCGGATCATCGTTTCTGGTCGACATCGCCTTCATCTGGCAAAAGCCCGCGAAGGTCAGGGGGATGATGATGGCCTCGGCCCCGCCCGCGATCATGACGTCGGCGTCGCCGCGCTGGATGATCCGCGTCGCGTCGCCGATCGCGTGATTGCCGGTCGCGCAGGCGGTCACCACCGAGGAGTTCGGCCCCTTGGCCCCGAAGCGCATCGAGAGGAGGCCGGACGCCATGTTCACGATCAGCATCGGGATGAAGAAGGGGGACACCCGGTCCGGCCCCTTCTCGAGCAGGACCTTGTGGCTCTCCAGGAGGGTGGTGATCCCGCCGATGCCGGAGCCCACCATCACGCCGAACCGGTTCTTGTCCACCCGCTCCAGGTTCAGGCCCGAGTCCTCTACCGCCATCACCCCGCAGGCCACCGCGTACTTGAGGAACGGGTCGAACTTGCGGTCGTCCTTCTTGTCGATGTAGCGGAGCGAGTCGAAGCCCTTCAGCTCACCCGCGATCCGGGTGGGCAAAAGACTCGCGTCGAACCGGGTGATGGGCCCGATTCCCGACTTCCCCTCCGTCAGGGCGGTCCAGAACTCCTCGGCGGTATTGCCGATCGGCGTGACCGCCCCCGCCCCGGTGATGACGACTCGACGCGCGTCCACGCGCCTCTCCGTGCGCCCGATCCTATTGGTTCTCTTTGATATAGCTGATGGCGTCCCCGACGGTGGCGATCTTCTCGGCGTCCTCGTCCGGGATCTCGAGATCGAACTCCTCCTCGAAGGCCATCACGAGCTCGACGGTGTCGAGGGAGTCGGCCCCGAGGTCCTCGATGAACTTCGCGGCCGGCAACACCTCGTCCTCTTCCACTCCGAGCTGCTCGACGATGATCTCCTTGACCCGCTCCTCAACCGGCTTCGCCATGCCCTCCCCTCCTGACTGCGATTGGATTAAACGTAGAGTCCGCCGTTGACGTGGATCGTCTGACCGGTGATGTAGCTCGCGCCGTCGCCGGCGAGGAACCGCACCACCTCCGCCACCTCACGGCTCTGCCCGATTCGCTTGAGCGGCACCTGCTGAAGCATCGCCTCGCGGGCCTCCGCGGGGATCGCGGCCGTCATGTCCGTCTCGATGAGCCCGGGCGCCACCGCGTTCACCAGGATGTTCCAGTGCGCGAGCTCCCGCGCCGCCGCCTTGGTGAGCCCGATCACGCCCGCCTTGGCCGCCGAGTAATTCACCTGGCCGGGGTTGCCCATCGCCCCCGCGGTGGAAGCGATGCTGATGATACGCCCGCTCTTCTGCCTCATCATCACCTTGCCCGCCGCGCGGGTCATCAGGAATACCCCGCGCAGGTTCGTGTCGAGCACCTGATCCCAGTCGTCGTCCTTCATCCGGACCAGGAGCTGATCGCGCGTGATTCCGGCGTTGTTGACGACCACGTCGATGCGCCCGAAGCGCTCCCGGGTCGCGTTTATCAAACGGTCTACTTCATCGCGCTGGGTGGCGTCGGCCGGAACCGCCAGCGCCGGCGCGCCCAGGGCCTCCAGCTCTTTCACCGCCACGTCGAGACGCGCCGCGTCGCGGCCAGAGACTACCACGGAGGCGCCGTCCTCTGCCAGCGACCGGGCGATGGCGAGGCCGATGCCCCGGCCACCGCCGGTCACGATCGCGACCTTTCCCGCCAGGGCTTTACCCGAGCTCACGCCGCGCCGCCGCCGACCGCCGCGACCGCCGCGACCGCCTTGTCCAGGGACGCGGGATCCTCCACCGGGTGGCCGCGCGCGCCGTCGAGCGTGCGCTTCAGCAGCCCGGTCAGCACGCGGCCGGGCCCGACCTCGAGGAAGCCGGTCGCGCCCTCGCGCACGAGGCGCTCCACGCAGTCGGTCCAGCGCACCGGGCTCGCCATCTGCTGGATCAGGAACGGCTTCACCTCGTCGGCGGTCCGGGTGACCCCGCCGTCCACATTGCGGATTACCGGGACGCGCGGGTCGCTCACCGCGACCCGCTCCAGCTCTGCGGCCAGGCGCTCCGCGGCCGGCTTCATGAGCGCGCAGTGGAAGGGCGCGCTCACCGGCAGCAGCACGCTCTTCCGGCCGCCGCGCGCCGCGGCCGCCTCGACCGCGCGCTCCACCGCCGCGCGGTGTCCCGCGATGACGATCTGGCCTGGCGAGTTGATATTGGCCACCCCCACCACCTCGCCCTGCGCGGCCTCCCCGCACAACTGCTCGGCGGTGGCCAGCTCCACCCCCAGTAGCGCGGCCATCGCGCCGGTGCCCACCGGCACCGCCTCCTGCATGAACTCGCCGCGGCGGCGCACCAGCCGCACCGCCTCCGCGAAGCGCAGCGCGCCCGCGACCACGAGCGCGGAGTACTCGCCCAGGCTGTGGCCGGCCGCGAGGCCGGGGGTCACGCCCCGCTCGGCCAGCGCGGCGGCGGCGGCCACGCTCGTGGTCAGCACCGCGGGCTGGGTGTTGGCGGTCAGGGCCAGGTCGGCGGCCGGCCCCTCGAAGCAGAGCTTCGAGAGCGGGAAGGCGAGCGCGGCGTCCGCCTCGGCCCAGACCGCCGCGGCGGCGGGCGAGCTCTCCGCGAGCGCGCGGCCCATCCCGACCTCCTGCGAGCCCTGGCCGGGGAAGAGGAAGGCGAGGGCGCCGGCTACCATCGCAGCAGCGCCGCGCCCCAGGTGAAGCCGCCGCCGAAGGCGGCCATCAGCACGAGATCGCCGGGCTTGAGCCGGCCGGTCGTCCACGCCTCCTCGAGCGCCACGTAGACCGAGGCGGCGCCGGTATTGCCGTAGCGCTCCACGTTGACCATCACCTTGTCCATCGGCACCTTGAGGCGCTTGACCGCCGCCTCGATGATGCGGAGGTTCGCCTGGTGGGGCACGAAGAGGTCGAGATCATTGGCGGTGAAGCCGTTGTTCTTGAGGATGCGCTCGGCGCAGTCGCCGAACATCCGCACCGCCACCTTGAACACCTCGTTCCCCTTCATCTTGGCGAAGTGCAGGCGCTGGTCCACCGTCTCGTGGGTGGCGGGACGCAGCGAGCCCCCCGCGGGCTGGATCAGCAGATCACCGTAGCGGCCGTCCGAGTAGAGGTCGGTATCGATGATGCCGGCGGCGTCGGTGGAGGGCCGGAGCACCGCGGCGCCCGCGGCGTCGGCGAGCAGGATGCAGGTGCCGCGGTCGGTGAAGTCGGTGATGCGCGAGAGGCACTCGGCCCCGATGCAAAGTACAGTCCGGTACTTGCCGGTCTGGACGTACTGAGCGCCGATGGACAGGCTGTAGACCGAGCCCGAGCAGGCCGCGTAGACGTCCACCGAGCCCGCGTTGCGGCAGCCCAGGCGATGCTGGACCAGGTTGGCGGTGGTGGGGAAATTCATGTCCCCCGCGGTGGTGCCCACCACGATGAAGTCGATCTCCTGCGCGGTGACCTGGGCCCGCTCCATCGCCTGCTGGGCGGCCCGGATGGCCAGGTCCGCCGGCCCCTCGCCCTCGTCGACGATGTGGCGCTCCCGGATCCCGGTGCGCTGGACGATCCACTCGTCGGAGGTGGCGACCATCTTCTCGAGCTCCTGGTTGGTCAGGATCCGCTTCGGGGCGAAGGCGCCCACGCCGATGATGCGAGCCCGGTTCATTCCCGGCCTCCCTCCCGTCCCTCGGCGAGGACGGCCTCGGCCTCGAGCGCGGTCTTGATGTGGTGGTTCACGTCGTTGCGAACCCAATCGGCGGCCACGCGCACCGCGTTCTTGATCGCCTTCACCGGGGAGGCGCCGTGGCAGATGATGGCGGCCCCGTTCATGCCGAGCAGGGGGGCGCCGCCCATCTCGGTGTAGTCCACCCGGCGCTTCAGGCGCGCGAAGGCTCGCCGGGCGAGCGCGGCGCCCGCGAGCGAGAGCACGTCGCGCCCCAGCTCCTCGCGGATCATCGCGGTGAGCATCTCGGCCAGGCTCTCGGAGACCTTGAGGCAGACGTTGCCGGTGAAGCCGTCGGTCACCACCACGTCGCAGCGGCCGTTGTAGATGTCGCGCCCCTCGATATTGCCGATGAAGTTGAGCGACGAGCCGCGCAGGTCCTCGAAGGCTTCCTTGGTCAGGTCGGTGCCCTTGCCCTCTTCCTCGCCCACCGAGAGCAGACCCACCCGCGGATTGTCCTTGCCCACGATGTGCCGCGAGTAGACGTGGCCCATGACCGCGAACTGGAAGAGCTGGCGCGGCTTGGGATCCACGTTGGCGCCCGCGTCGATGAGCACGGTGTAGCCGGCCAGGCTCGGCAGGGGCGCCGCGATCGCGGGCCGGTCCACCCCGGGCAGCACGCCCATGACGAACATGCTGATGGCCATGGCCGCGCCGGTATTGCCGGCGGAGACGATGGCCCCGCACTCGCCGTCCTTCACCAGCTCGGCGGCCACGCGCAGCGAGGAGTCGCGCTTGCGGCGGAGCGCCTGCGACGGCGCCTCCGCCATGCCCACCACCTGCGAGGCGTGGCGCACCGTGACCGGCAGGTCCTGGGCCTTGAGTCGCACCAGCTCGCGCTCGATCGCCGCCTTGTCCCCGACCAGCACCGAGGCGAGCCCAAACTCCCGGCACGCCGCCACCGCGCCCTCGACCACGACGGCGGGACCGAAGTCGCCTCCCATGGCGTCGACCGCGATCTTCATGGCGCCGATCTTATGGCACGGCCCGCCTCAGCCGGAAAGAACTATTCTCCTTCGACCGAGATGACTTCCCGTCCCTTGTAGAAACCGCAGTGGGGGCAGATGTGGTGGGGCGGCTTGACCTCGCGGCACTGCGGGCAGAGGGATCGCGTGGGCGCGACCATCTTGTAGTGCGTGCGCCGCTTCCGGCCGCGCGTCTTGGAGTGGCGTCGCTTGGGCAGAGGCATCGGATGGCTCCTGTTCGGGCTATCTCGACCGGCCGGCCCAGTCCTTGAGGGCCGCCCAGCGGGAGTCGGGCGCGGGCGTCTCGCACGCGCAGTCGGTGGCGTTGCGGTTGCCGCCGCAGGCGGGGCAGAGACCCCGGCAGCCTTCCCGGCAGAGCGGCTTCATGGGCAAGGCCAGGGTGGTCTCGGTCTCCAGCAGGGCCGTGAGATCGAGCGTGCCGTGCTGATAGACGTCGGTCTCGAGCTCGCCGGCGCCCAGCTCGCACTCCTCGCCGCGCGTCGCCGGCATGGGCACGAAGCGGGCATCCACGGCCGGGCGGACGGTCACGGTGTAGCCCTCGACGCAGCGCCCGCACGTGAGCGGGACCCGCGCGGAGAGATCGCCCCGGACGAAGACCGTGTCGCCGTCCTTCTCGATGGTCAGCGCCAGATCGTCGAGGGCCCAGGTGTGATCAAGGAACGGCCGCGGGAAGTCCGCGGTCCCTTCGATGCGCAGACCTTCGGGTGGAATGTCGCCTACCTGGATCAGCACGTGAAGAACCTCGTCTAAGCTTCCGTCAAGTAAGGAGTTTTCCTCATAGACGCGTCAGTATAAGCGTGGGGGTACCCCTTGTCAACCCAAAAGCCCGTAAAGTCGCCACTTGCTTGACGGTCTGAGACTCGACTGCTAGCATTCGGACCGGGAGGACGAGCGCATGGCAAACCTCATGAAAACCGGTGTCCTGCTGGCGGCCCTCACGGTGCTGCTCGTGCTCATCGGCGGGGCGCTCGGCGGCCAAAACGGCATGGTCATGGCCTTCGTGCTAGCCATGGTGATGAACCTGGGCAGCTACTGGTTCTCGGACAAGATCGTCCTGGCGATGTACCGCGCCCAGCCGGTGGATGAGGCGACAGCGCCCGGGCTCTACCGGATCGTCCGCACCCTGGCCACCCGCGCCGGCATGCCGATGCCGCGGGTCTACGTCATCCCGGGCGAGGCCCCGAACGCCTTCGCGACCGGCCGCAACCCGCAGCACGCGGCGATCGCCGTCACAGAAGGCATCTTGCGCATCATGAGTGAGGAAGAGCTGGAAGGGGTCCTGGCCCACGAGCTCTCCCACGTGCAGAACCGCGACACGCTGATCATGGCCATCGCGGCCACCCTGGCCGGGGCGATCACGTACATGGCCCACATGGCCCAGTGGGCGATGATCTTCGGCGGCGGCCGGCGGGACAGCGACGAGAACGACTCGGGCGGCGGGGGCCTCATCGGCGGCCTGCTCATGATCGTGCTGGCGCCCATCGCGGCCATGCTGATCCAGATGGCGGTCTCGCGCTCGCGGGAGTTCCAGGCCGACGCCACCGGAGCCCAGATGGCCGGTCAGCCCTGGGGGCTGGCCAAGGCGCTCGAGAAGCTCGAGGTGGCCTCCAAGGTGGCGCCGATGCAGGCCACCCCGGCGACGGCACACCTCTTCATCGTCAATCCGCTCACCGGTGGCGGCTGGACGACCCTCTTCTCGACGCATCCGCCGATCGCGGAGCGGGTGGCGCGGCTGCGCGCGATGGCCCGATCGCAGGCCCGGTAGGCTGGTCGTCGGATCCAACGGAGTCCTCGTAGCGGGCCGGGGGAGACGGGACACCGTCTCCCCTTTTTCGCGAACATGATCGCGGCGCGGGAGCTTCGGAAGACCTACGGGTCCAATAGCGTCATCGACGGCGTGTCCTTCGAGCTGGGCCCCGGCCAGTGCCTGGCCCTGCTCGGCCCCAACGGCGCCGGCAAGACCACGCTGCTCCGAATACTGGCCACCCTGCTCCGTCCCACTGCCGGCTCGCTCAGCATCGGCGGCGCCGACGCCCTCCGCGAGCCCGAGCGCGCGCGCGCGCTCATCGGCATGGTGGCCCACGGCTCTTACGTCTATGAAGACCTCACCGCTCGGGAGAACCTCCGCTTCTGGGAGACTATGCGGGGCGGCGACACCGCCCCCGGGCGGCTCGCCGCCGCGCTCGCCCAGGTGGAGCTCGACGGCGTGGCGGACGAGCGCGTGCGCACGTTCTCGGCCGGCATGAAGCGGCGGCTCGGGCTGGCCCGCGTGCTCCTGGGCCAGGCCCGGCTGCTCCTGCTCGACGAGCCCTTCACCGGGCTCGACCGGCGCGGGCGAAAGTGGGTCAACGAGTTCCTGCTGGGCTTCAAGGCCGCGGGGGGCGCCGCGGTCCTCGCCACCCACAGCTTCGAGGGCGGGCTCGGCGTGGCCGACCGCGTGGCCATCCTGGGCAGCGGCCGGCTCCTGATGGACCGCCCGGCCGCGGACCTCTCGCCCGAGGAGCTCCACCGCCTGGGCGAGAGCCTCACCGACTCGGCCGAGGGCGGCACGTGACCTACGCCCGGCGCGCGTGGATCATCCTCTGGAAAGACCTGCTCATCGAGCGGCGCGCGAAGGAGCACGCCAACGCGCTCCTCTTCTTCTGCCTGCTGCTGCTCTTCCTCTTCCAGTTCGCGCTGGGTCCGGATCGCGAGCGGCTGGCCGCCGCGGTGCCGGGCTTGCTCTGGCTGGGCTTCATCCTGGCCGGGCTGCTCGGCCTCGGCCGGAGCTTCCTCGGCGAGCGCGACAACGACTGCTGGGAGGGGCTGCGGCTCACCCCCGGCGACAAGTCGGCGATCTACCTCGGCAAGCTCGCGGGCAACTGCGTGCTGATGACCGCCGTCGAGATCATCCTGGTGGTACTCTTCGGCGTATTCTACAACGTCGATCTCTGGACACCGGCGGCGCCGCTGGCGCTGGTCCTGGCGCTCGGCACGATCGGGCTGGCGGCGGTGGGGACGCTCTTTGCGGCCATGACGACGCAGGTGCGCGCCCGCGAGCTGCTCTTCCCGGTGCTGCTGCTCCCCGTGCAGGTGCCCGTGCTCCTGGCCACCGTGAGCGCCACCCAGGCCCTGCTGCTCGGCCAGCCGCTCGCCGACGTGGCGCACTGGCTCAAGCTGCTCGCGGGCGCCGATCTCGTCTACGTCACGATCGGGCTCCTCACCTTCGAGTTCGTGCTGGAAGGCTGAGATGACCCGCGCGCTCGGCTGGCTGGCGGTGCTGGGGCTGGTGGTGGGCCTCGCCGCCGGATTCGGCTACGCGCCCCGCGAGGCCGTCCAGGGCAACGTGCAGCGCATCATGTACCTCCACGTGCCGGCGGTGCTCACCGCCTACCTGGCCTTCGGCCTCGTGCTGGCGGGCAGCATCGGCTACCTGGCCACGCGGCAGCCCGGCTGGGACCGCCTGGCCGCCGCCGCCGGCGAGATCGGCGTGCTCTTCACCGGCCTCACCATCGTCTCCGGCTCCATCTGGGGCAAGCCGACCTGGGGCACGTGGTGGACCTGGGACGCGCGCCTCACCTCGACCGCGGTGCTCTTCATGGTCTACGTGGGCTACCTCCTGCTGCGCAGCCTGATCGAGGATCCGGACGCGCGGGCGCGCTACGCAGCGGTGGTCGGCATCCTGGGCGCGGTCAATATCCCGATCGTGCACTTCTCGGTGAAGTGGTGGCGGGCGCTGCACCAGCCCTCCACCATCCTGGGACCCGAGCGGTCCCCGATCGATCCCGCCATCGGGCTCGCCCTGTTCGTCAACTGGGTGGCCTTCACCCTGCTGTTCGCCTACTTCCTGGCGCGCCGGATGGAGATCGCCCGGCTCGAGGAGCAGACCTGATGCCGTCCAACTGGGGGTACGTCTTCGCCGCGTACGGCATCGCCGCCGTCGCGCTCCTCACCTACTGGCGCCACCTGGCGCGCCGGACCCGCGCGCTCGCGGCGCGCCGGGCCGTGAAGCCGCGCGCGGCATGAAGCGCAAGGCGAAGTTCCTGGCGGGCGGCCTCGTCATCGTGGCCGCGCTCGCCTATCTCGTCTACGCGGGCGTGACCCAGTCGGTGGTGTACTTCGTCACCCCGAGCGAGCTGGGCGCGACGCCGGTGGCGGGCAAGGCCTATCGCCTCGGCGGCATGGTCCAGCCCGGCACGCTCGCGTGGGACCCCAAGAGCCTCGACCTGCGCTTCACCCTCTCGGACGGCCAGGCCACGGTCCCGGTCCGCCACCGCGGCACGCCGCCCGATCTCTTCGCGGAGGCGCGCGGCGCGGTCGTCGAGGGCACCTGGAGCCGCGACGGCTACTTCCAGGCCACGACCATCATGGCCAAGCACTCGGAGGAGTACAAGGCGCCGCACGACGGGAGCCAGGCGGGCTACAAGGAGCTGCTCAAGACTCTGAGAGGCTCGGAGCCCAAACCATGACTCCGGAACTGGGCTACGCGCTGACCGTGGGCGCGCTCGTGCTGGCCCTGTACGGGGCCGGCGCCGCCGCGATGAGCGGGCTCAAGGGCCGGGCCGATCTCCAGCGCTCCTCCGAGCGCGCGGCCATCGGCGTCTGGCTCCTGATCACCGCCTCCATGCTCCTGCTGGTCTACGCGTTCCTGTCCTTCGACTTCTCGGTTCGCTACGTGGCCAACAACACCAACCGCGGCACGCCCTTCTACTACCGCATCACCGCGCTCTGGGGCGCGCTCGAGGGGTCCATCATTCTCTGGGCGTGGATGCTCTCGCTCTACACCCTGATCATGGTGGGCCGCTACCGCCGCACTCAGCCCCAGCTCTACCCGTGGGCGCTGGCCGTGATGCTCGGCATCGCCGCCTTCTTCCTCCTGGTGATGACGATCCCGGCGCCGCCCTTCGAGCGCCTCTCCCCCATTCCCGCCGACGGCCGCGGCCTCAATCCGCTGCTCGAGGACTCCGGGATGATCACGCACCCGGTGGCGCTCTACCTGGGCTTCACCGGCTTCACGGTGCCCTTCGCCTTCGCGATGGCCGCGCTCATCGTGGGCCGCACCGGGGACGAGTGGCTCACCATCACCCGGCGCTGGACCATCATCGCCTGGTACTTCCTCGCCCTCGGCCTCCTGATCGGCGGCTGGTGGAGCTACCACGTGCTGGGCTGGGGCGGCTACTGGGCGTGGGACCCGGTGGAGAACGCGGCCTTCATGCCGTGGCTCACCGCCACCGCGTTCCTGCACTCGGTGATGATCCAGGAGCGGCGGCGCATGCTGAAGCTCTGGAACCTCACCCTCATCATCCTCACCTTCAGCCTCACTCTCTTCGGGACGTTCCTCACCCGCTCCGGCATCATCGGCTCCGTGCACGCCTTCACCCAGGGCTCGATCGGCATCTTCTTCCTCGTGTTCCTCGCCCTGGTCATGCTCGGCGCCTTCTCGCTGCTCGCCTGGCGGATCGAGCGGCTCCGGGCCCAGAGCGAGCTCGACTCGATCTTCTCCCGCGAGTCCGCCTTCCTCCTGAACAACCTCTTCCTGGTGGCGGCGGCCTTCACCGTGTTCTTCGGCACGGTGTTCCCGCTGCTCTCGGAGGCGGTGAATGGCCAGAAGGTGAGCGTGGGCGCGCCGTTCTTCAACCTGGTGAATATCCCGATCTTCCTGGCCCTCATCTTCCTCATGGGGGTGGGCCCGCTGATCGCCTGGCGCCGCGCCTCCGCCGAGAACCTCCGCCGTAACTTCCTGATGCCGGTGGTGATCGGGGTGGTGGGCGCCGCCCTCTGCCGGGCCTTCGGCGTCGGCAATCTCCTGGTGCTGCTCTGCATGGGCCTCGTGGTGTTCGTGGCCGCCACCATCGCGCTCGACTTCTGGCGCGCCGCCCGTGCCCGCCGGCGGACCGGCGACGGCTGGCTCGAGGCCACCTGGGGGCTCGCGTTGCGCCAGAACCGGCGCTACGGCGGCTTCGTGGTGCACCTGGGCATCCTGGTCATCGCCCTCGGCGTGGCCGGCTCGCAGGCCTGGTCCACCCAGACCGAGGCCACCATCAACCGCGGCGCGACCGTCGAGCTGGCCGGCTACACCATCCGCTTCGACGATCTGCAGCCGGTGGAGGAGTCCAACCACTTCAAAGTCGTCGGCACCTTCTCGGTCTCCGACCGCCGCGGGCCCTACACCGTGCTCACCCCGGCCAAGAAGTTCTACCCGCAGGAGCAGACCCCGATCGCGGCGGTGGACTACCGGCTGGGCTTCGTCGAGGACCTCTACCTCGTCCTGGGCGACTTCGCCCGCGACGGCTCGCATGCCACCGTCAAGGTCCAGATCAACCGGATGGTCTCCTGGCTCTGGATCGGCGGCCTGATCCTGACCCTGGGTGCGGCGCTCGCCATCGTGCCCGAGGGCCGGTGGACCGCGGCGCGGCCGGGTCGGGATCACGCGGTCATGGCATGAGTGCGCGCTCGCGCGCGCTACGCTGGGCGATCCCGCTCGCGGTCGTGCCGGTGCTGGCGCTGCTGGCCTACGGCTTTCGCACCGACCCGCGCGATATCCCGTCGCCGCTGCTCGGCAAGCCGGCCTCGCCGTTCGCGCTGACCGCCTTCGACGGCAAGCCGGTAAGCCTCGACGCCCTGCGCGGCAAGGTCGTGGTCGTCAACTTCTGGGCGTCGTGGTGCGTGCCGGCCTGCTACGACGAGGCGCCGAGCCTCGAGCGGGCCTGGCAGGCCTACCGGGATCGCGGCGCCGTCCTGATCGGCGTCAACATCCAGGACAAGGAGGAGCCCGCCCGGCGCTTCCTCGCCCAGTTCGGCCATACGTTTCCGAACGCGCCCGACCCCTCGGGCCGCGTCTCGGTGGACTACGGCGTCTACGGCGTCCCGGAGACGTTCTTCATCGATCGCAAGGGGCAGGTGCGCTTCAGGAAGGTCGGCGCCGTCACCGACGAGATCATGAAGCAGCAGGTCGAGAAGCTGCTGGCGGAGCCGGCGTGATCCGCGCGCTGGCCCTGACCCTGCTCCTGATCGCGCCGCTCGCGGCAATATCCCCGCTCGCCGCCGCGCCGGTCAGCGAGGAGACCGTCCACGAGATCGGCGGCCAGCTCCGGTGCGTGGTCTGCCAGAGCCTCTCGGTGGCCGACTCGCCCTCGGAGACCGCGAATCAGATGCGCGGCATCATCCGCGAGCGGCTCGCCGCGGGCGACTCGCCCGAGCAGGTGAAGGCCTACTTCGTGGAGAAGTACGGCCTCTGGATCCTGCTCTCCCCGCCCCGGCAGGGCTTCAACCTGCTGGTCTGGGTGGTGCCGTTCGTAGCCCTCGGGGCGGGCCTGGTGCTGGTGCTCCTGCTGGTGCGGCGCTGGAGCCGCCGGGCCGCCGAGGCGAGCCCCGGCCCCGCGCCGGACGCCGCGATGCGCGCGCGCATCCAGCGTGAGATGGCCGAGCGCGAGCCGTGACCGCGCTCCAGATCACCCTGATCGCCGCGATCGTGGTGCCCGCGCTCGTGATCGTGCTGTGGCCCCTGCTCGGCGGCCGCCCCGGCGCGGCGGCGCCGTCGCCCGGGCGCGCCTCCGACGACCGCCGGCTCGAGCTGGAAGAGGAGAAGGCCGCCCTCTATCGCGCGCTGCGCGAGCTCGAGTTCGACCACGACGCGGGCCATCTCTCCGATCCCGACTTCCAGAGCCTCCGCGAGCGCTACGAGTCCCGCGCGGGGGTGCTGATCACCGAGCTGGATCTCTTACGCGGGGGCCCCGAAATGGCCCCCGCGCTCCCCCAGCCGCGGACAACCGTGCTGCGAGCGGAGCGCGCCTCGTGGACGCGGCACCCGGCCACGTTCGCGGCCGGCGCGGCGGTGCTGGTGATCTTTGGCGTGATCATCGGCGTCAACGCCGGCCGCTTCACCGAGCGCGATGAGACCTTCACGCCGCCCGGCGCCCGCATCCCGGTGCCCGGCCCGCCCCCTTCCCCGGTCGGGCCGCCCACGGTCCGCCTCGAGCCCGGCAAGCCGATCCCGCCCGAGATGCTGGCCGGCATGCTGCAGGCCGCGCGCCAGAGCCTCTTCGAGGGCCGCTACTCCGAGGCGATCGCCGCCTACCAGGCGGTGCTCAAGCGCGACGAGCGCAACGTGGACGCGATGACCCACCTGGGCCTCATCGTCGCGGTCGGCGGTCACGCCGACTCCGCCCTCGAGACCTTCGACAAGGCGCTCCAGATCGACCCGAAGTACGCCCCCGCCTATCTCTATCGCGGCCAGGTGCTCTACGAGCAGAAGCACGACTACGCGGGCGCGGTGGCCGCGTGGGAGCGGTTCATGGCGCTGGTGCCCAAGGGCGAGGACCGCGATCGCGTCGCCGAGCTGGTAGCGCGCGCCCGGAGCAAGCAGCCAACCCGCTAGCTCCCCGCTCCCCTCGCCCCCGGAGGGGGAGAGGGCAGGGTGAGGGGGCGGGCGGCCTAGAAACCCAACCGCCGCTCGATCTCCGAAATCCGCGCCTGAAGCAGCCCGACGTGCTCCTTGAGCACCGCGAGGTCTCGCTCGAGAATCGCCCGCCGCCCGCTCTCGTCCGTCAGGGCCGCCTCGATCCGTCGCAGCTGTTGCGAGATGGCATAGTACTCCTGCTCCAACCGCGGGTAAATCTCCCCTGGAATGCCTCAAATCGCCTGTCCAGGACGGTGAAGCGCCGATCTATCTGCAGCGTCAAGTCATGGAACTGCCGCTCAATCTGGCCGAACTGCCCGGTCAGAAACTCGACAAGCTCCTGATACTCGCTCGGACTCAAGCTGCCTATCTACCTCTACCGCCCGAACCGTTCAACTGTATTCCAGAAGAAACACCACCAAGTGTCGTGAACTCTAGCCTCCACGTGCCAAAAGAAGGACCTTCGAACGCTTCTAGGTCGAGGGAATCTTGTCGCGCTCAGCGGGACCTGCCCAGAAAAACTAGACCGTTTCGAAGAAATCGCCTCGAGATGAGCGAGCGAATACCCTCAACGACTCTCCTGCCAACTCCTCATCTCCGTCTCCGCCTGCTCCAGCCAGAACTGCATGTCCATCTCGCGGTACAGCGTCGTCGCGATGGTGAGGTGTTCGTGCGCCTGCTCGCGTTGGCCGGTGCGCCGGTAGAGTTTGCCGAGACCAAGATGGCAGTGGGCGATGAGGGGCCGCATGCCGCGCGGCTCGGCGAGCGCCAGCGCCTTCCGGTAGTAGGTCTCTCCGCTCTCGGCATCGAATCGGTCGGGATGGATCGCGATGTCGCCGAGCAGGTGCAGCGCATGGGCTTCGTCGCCCTGGCGAAACGGAGAATATGTGACCGCGCGTTCGCCCAGACTCTGCGCCTCGTCGAGCCGGTCGAGCAACAGAGCGGCACGACCCATCGACTGGTAGGGCATGAGCACGCCGTGCCACGCCGCTTGACACTCGAGGAGCAGCGCGCCCTCCCGCAGCCGGGTCAGCGCCTCGCTCGCCTCGCCGACCTGCGCGAGGACCCAGGCGGAGGCGGCGACCATGGTAGGAAGGTCGGCGACGATGTTCCCCATCCGGAACGCCGCGATCCCGTGCTCGATCACTGAGCGCGCCGTCGCCCAGTCACCCTTCCGGAGGTGAAGCCAGCTCGCGGCGTTGTGGGCCGCACCAACGGTGAACGCATGCTGCGTCGGCCCGGCGAGCCGGAGCAACTCGGCCTCGTACGGGGCCGCCTCGGCGAATCGGCCGAGTTCGGCGAGGCTGTGGACCACCCAGAGGCGACAGTAGACCGGTATCGGTATGGGGCTGTATCCGAAAGGCTCGCGGACCCAGTCGGCGGGCAGCGCCGCGAGGCTATCGGTGGCCAGCTCGACCGTCCGCTCGAAATCGCCCCGGTAGAAATGCGCCTGCGCGAGATAGGTCGGGGCCAGGATGCGGAACCTCAGGTCCCCGAGGCGCCCGGCAATCTCCAGCGCGCGGGTGCCGGCCACCAGCGCCTCGTCCAGCTCGCCGAGCAGCGCGTGGGCGTTGCATAGGGCAAGATAGGCCCGGCCTCGGCGGCGGTCGTCGTTCAACCGCTCGGCGAGGGTTTCTGCCTGGCGCGCGTGCTCCAGCCTCCGCCGAGCCTCACCGAGTTGCACCAGCACCGCCCCCAGCTCGAGGCGGATCTCGAAGCCCTGTTCCAGCGTGGACGGGCTCACCGGCAGCGCCGCCAGAACACCCAACGCCTGATCGAACCAGACCTGGGCTTCCCGCAGTGCCGATCGGGTGGCCGCCTTGAGTCCGGCCTGCCGGAGATAGGGCACCGCCTTCTCCCACACCTCGCCACAGAGCGCGTGATGGGCGAGCCGCTCGATCTGCTCGCCGAGGCGATCACCGTAGAGGCGCTCCATGGTCTCCGCGATCCGGGCGTGGAGGTCACGGCGCCGGGCGTGGAGGAGGATCCCGTAGGCCACCTCATGGGTGAGCGCGTGCTTGAAGGTGTACTCGAGGTCGGGAAAGAGGCGCGTCTCGTAGAGAAACTCGGCCGCCTGAAGGTGACCCAGCCCGCGACGGAGCGTCTCCTCGTTCTCGTCCGCCACGGCCAGAAGGAGCGCCAGGGGGAAGTCCTTCCCGATGACCGCAGCAATCTCGAGGAGCCGCTTCTCCTCGGGCGGCAGGCGGTCGATGCGCGTGGTCAAGATGGCCTCCACCGTGCCGGGCACGTGGATGGCGGGCAGGTCGCGCGCCAGCTGGTAGTCGCCTCGCGCGCCCGTCAACGCACCCGTCTCGACCAACGCTCGGACACTCTCCTCGAGGAAAAGCGGATTGCCCTCGGTTCGCTGGATCAGGAGTCGCTTGAGCCTGTCCAGGCTGGGGTCGCTCCCGAGGAGCACCTCGAGCAGCACCTCGGCACTCTCCCGTGGCAGCGGGTCGATCCGGAGCTGCGTGCAGTAGGCCTTGCTGCCCCAGCCATGAGCATACTCGGGCCGATAGCTGCCCAGCAGCAGCAGACGGACACCGGGTAGGCTTTCGGCCAGGCTGTCGAGTACCGCCTGCGTCTCGCCGTCGATCCACTGCAGATCCTCGAACACGAGCACCAGCGGCTGCAGCTGGCTCTCACGAAGCAGGAGGCGCTTGAGGGCCTCCAGGGTACGCTGCCGCCGCCCGGTCGCGTCGAGCGCGTGCCATGCCGGGTCGTCCACCGCGACGTCGAGCAGGGTCAGAAACGCAGGCAGGGCAACCTCGAACACCGGGTCCAGGGAGAGGAGCTTGCCGGTGACTTTCTCGCGGATGGCGCGCTGGTCATCGCGGTCGCCGATCCCACAGTAGGTCTTGAGCAGGTCGATCACGGGGAGATAGGGCGTGGTCTTGCCGTAGGGGACGGCGCCCGATTCCAGCACGAGCCAGCCGGCAACGTGCGGCGAGTGGGTGAACTCCCAGAAGAGGCGCGACTTGCCCACCCCAGGATCCCCGACGACCCCCACGAGCTGGCCCTGCCCATTCCCCGCCGCGGCCACGCGGCCCCGTAAGACCTCGACCTCGTCGTGACGCCCCACGAACTTCGTCATCGCGCCCCACAGGCCCAACCCCCGGCGTTCCTGCCCCGTGAAGCGATAGGGCCGGTCCACGCTCTGCGCTCCGACGTCGAGCGGGACGAGCTCGAACCGGCGCTCCAAAAAGGGGACCGCCGCCGCACTCGCCACCGTCTCGTCCGTCCCGATGGCTTGCAGGAGCTGGTCGAGGACCGGCCACTGCGCGCGCTTCGCATCCGCATCGATATCGATCCTGGTCTCCGAGCGTCCGACGAGAACTTGAGCCACGTGGATGCCGATCTTGACCCCCGGGGTCCTGCTCTTATCCTCACGGGCGCGCTCGGCCCTTTTGTGGACGACCATCGCGGCATGGGCGGCGCGCCGTGACGCATCGTCGACCCGATCGACCCCGAACGAGGCCACGATGCCGGTCGGCGTCAGCTCTTCCACGCGGCCGCCGAAGGTCTGCAGCGTGTCGATCACGCCTTCCAGGGCCCGGCTCGGGGGTGACGCCTCATCGCCGCCGTCCGGCTCGACGAGGGCGGCGCAGAGCAGCGTGATCCCGCGACGTTCCCACTGAATCCGGGTGCCAGTGGGCGCGGGGGCCGGGGCTGTCTCGAGCCGACTGGGGCGGCGGGGAGGAGGGCGATGGCTGCGCACGCCGTACTTCTCAAGGCGGGCATACAGCGTGTTGCGCGCAATGCCCAGCCGGGCCGCCGCGTGCGAGATGTTCCCCGCGCTTTGCTCCAGCACCGCCAGGAGATGCTGGCGCATCGCCTCCTCCGGGGTGACGGCACCGGCTCTGGCGCTGGGCGCCGGGGCCCCTGAGTGGGGCCCGTCCGCCGACAGCGGTTGCAGCGTCGCTTCGGTGACCACGGGAGAGTCGGCGAAGAGCGCGGCACGCTCCATCACGTTGGCAAGCTCGCGGATATTGCCGGGCCAGCGATACGCGAGCAAGCGGGCCTGGGCCTGCTCGCTCAGGGTCTTCGGCGGTAGCCCATAGTCGACGCAGGCTCGGGCGAGGAACCGCTCGGCGAGGAGGAGCACGTCGCGCCCCCGTTCCCGCAGGGCGGGCAGGTCGAACGTGATCACGGCCAGCCGGTGATAGAGGTCTTCCCGGAAGCGCCGTGCGCGGCGAGCCGCCTGGAGATCGGTGTTCGTGGCACTGATGAAGCAGACGTCGACCGCCTCCGGCCGGGTGCTGCCGAGGCGACGGACGACACGCTCCTCGATGACGGTGAGGAGCTTGGCCTGGACCGATTCGGGCAACAGGCCGACCTCGTCGAGGAAGAGCGTGCCCCGGTGCGCGGTTTGAAGGAGCCCAGGCTTGGCGCGGCGGGCGTCCGTGAAGGCGCCCAGCTCAAAGCCGAACAGCTCGGCTTCGAGCAGCGTCTCCGGGATTGCCGGGCAGTTGATGTCCACAAAGGGGCCACGCCTCCGGGGCCCCACGCGATGCACGAGCCGGGCGACGAGGCCCTTGCCGGTGCCGGTTTCGCCCTGGATGAGGATCGCGGGGAGCCGCCGGCCCGCCGGCTGGCGCTCCAGCAGGCGGCGAAGCTTCTCCCGGACGACGTTGATGGCCGGGCTCTCTCCGAGTAGTTCAGCCAGCTCTTCCATGGCCGCGGCTAGCCTACGCGCTTGCTCAGGTCACTGCTCAGATTTCCGAACAGTCCGAACAGTGATCAGCTGGTGACTTCCCTAAGGGCGAGCCGCGCCGCGGCCGTTCGCGAGTCGTAAGTCCGCGGCATACCTCGACACGGCCGTCCACGCCACGGCAGCCCGCCAACTGGAACGTTTTGCGCATCCCTTGGGACCAGGGGGGAGGTGGCGGGCGTCGTCGGACGCGATGTCGGCCGTGGCGCTTATGCTGGGTAGCTTCCAACCCGGCACACCCGGCTCCCCTACTTTCATCGAGGCTTTCTACCACTTCAAACTGGGAGGGAGAATGTCATGAAGCGCTCTGTGATCACCAACCAAGCCCTGATCAACCAAAGCAAGCCCGGCAGCGGACAAGAACCAACCAACATGCAAAGAAGAACTTTGATCGGCGGGGCGCTGGTCGCTCTGCTTTCATCCCCTGGGCGGGTGATGGCCAAAGAAACGGCTGAGCCCAACGATTCTTTCGTCGTCCTGTTGAAGGGAGTCTATGAGCCCGTGGTTGACGGTCCCAACCTCGGCCTGTCCGAGGTGAACCTGGGTGATGGTTCGTACTCGATAACAAAGATCTACCCCGTTAACGGAATTCCGGGTAACACGAACGCGAACAAGGCTGTCGGCGACTTTTACGTGCAGTTCAGCGGAGATTTGTGTGCCTACCACGTCCCCGGAGGCTCGTTTGCGATGCGCTTCACAGGTGGCGGTTTCACAGAATTTGAACCGGACGGGCTGGGTGGGACGTACTTGATAGGAACCTTCGAACTAACGATACTCGAGGCGACCGGGATTTATCAATCTTTTGCAGGTGGTCATAACCACATGGTGGACAAACTGCATCAGCTAGCTAACGGCAGCTTCGATGAATACTGCTTCTGCTTTATCAGCCGTACATAAACGACAGTTATCGTGACATCCGCGTGAGAGGCTCCTAGCTGGGGCGCAGAGGAGGGCTCGCGTTCGGGTTCCCTGGCCAGCCCGCCCGCGCCTCTAGCGGCATCCGCTAGGAGGGACAACGGTCGAGTGCACAGAAATGCACAAGAATCTGTGCGACCCGATCGGTGCAATGCACAGAACTCTGTGCTGTCAGGAGGGCCATTATCGTGGCTTGCCCAGCGTCATCGTCTTCGGGTGCGGGCGGCATGCGTAGACGCTGCGCCGCGAGCATCGCAGCCCTCCTGCTGGCGGGCGGAACTCCGGCCGCGTCCGCGTCCGACAGCGCGCTGCGCCTCGTCGATGGCGACGGCGTCGTCCACCTCACCAACGTCCCGGCCGATCCGCACTACCGCGGCCTGCCCGGAGCCTCCGGCACCGGCGCGGAGTGGCTGCGGCTGCCCGCGCGCTCCGGGACGCAGTACGCGGCCGACATCCAGGAGATCTCACGTGAGCTCGGGGTGAGCCCCACGCTGGTCGAGGCCGTGGTGCGGACCGAGTCGGGATTCGACCCGACCGCGGTGTCTCCGAAGGGTGCGCGCGGGCTGATGCAGCTCATGCCTAAGACGGCGGCAGTGCTCGGGGTACCCGACCGCTTCGACCCGCGCGAGAACATCCGAGGCGGGATACGGCACCTGCGGTATCTCCTGGACCGCTACCAGGGCAGCATGCCGCTGGCACTCGCCGCCTACAACGCGGGGGAAGCCGCGGTCGACACCCACCGGGGCATTCCCCCCTACCCCGAGACCCAGCAGTACGTCCGGCGCGTCCTGCGCCATGCGGACCTGCCCGACTCGGGCGCCGGCGCGGCCATCATCTACCGATACTCGGGCCCGGACGACGTCGTGACGTACAGCAATCTGCCGCCGCGGCCACGACCCTGAAACAATAACGATACGCTGTCGACATAGAGTGACGATTGACGACCCGCCGCGGCGGCGACCATAATCCCGCCACCTTGAACAGCCTCTCGCCGCCGCCGCTCCGCCTGGGCGAGATTCTCGTGCAGGCGCGCGTCGTCACCGACGAGCTGCTTCAGGAGGCGCTCGCCCGGGCCGGGGAGGAGCGGCAGCGGCTCGGCGAGGCGCTGGTCGCCATGGGCGCCGCCAGTGCTGACGATGTCCTGAAGGCGGTAGCGGCCCAGCAGGAGCTGCCGTATCTCTCCGCCGAGGAGCTGCCGTCGACCCCGCCCGCACTCAAGGAGCTGTCGCCGAAGTACCTGCGCCAGTACGTGGCCTGCCCGATCGCCGTCGAGGGCACGACGGTCACCGTGGCGACGGCGGATCCGACGAATCCCCTGCTGCTCGACGATCTCGAGCAGACCCTCTCGCTCGCCATCAAGCTCTGCGTCGCGCCCGGGCCGGCCATCCTCGAGGCCATCGAGCGGGCCTACGGGGCCAACACCGCCCTGCAGAAGATCGTGGAGGGGATGGGGTCCGGCGCCGATCGGCACGCCGAGCCAGAGGACGACGTCGATCACCTGCGCGACCTGGCCTTCGAGGCCCCGGTGGTACGGCTCGTCAACCTGCTCATCGAGGAGGCGCTCACCGCCGACGCCTCCGACATCCACATCGAGCCCTTCGAGGACAGCCTGCGCGTGCGCTACCGCATCGACGGGCTGCTCTACGACCAGGAGGCCCCGCCCCGGCGCCTGCAGGCCGCCCTGACCTCCCGCATCAAGATCATGGCCGAGCTGAACATCGCCGAGCGCCGCCTGCCCCAGGACGGGCGGATCCGAGTCACGGGGATGGGCGGGCGCCGCGTGGACATCCGCGTCTCCACCGTGCCCACCATCCACGGCGA
>WNFD01000222.1_pt1 | contig 54624 bp, 46 predicted proteins | sample 5400491 | NCBI WGS metagenome assembly WNFD01 (sample SAMN13153343, study PRJNA577476) | soil metagenome | isolation source: 120 cm saprolite under Douglas fir tree site 2 hole 2 replicate 2 | place: USA:California | collected 2015-04-18 | reverse complement strand
CAAATGGCTCATTGACAAGGTCCTGCCGAAAAGAGACATGCGTCTACTGTTGCTTGCGGCGGGAGGGTTCTTGGGAATCTATGTCTGTCGGCTAGGCTTTTCCGCGCTTGCAGGTATGGTGAGTTTCCGGACCGTCCAGAATCTTGTTTTCCGCATTCGGCTCGACATTTTAGAGCACATGAATCGCCTCTCTGCGGATTATCACGAATCGACGCCGATTGGTGAAAAGCTGTACCGAATGGAGCAGGACGTGGATCAGGTGGCCGAACTGGGATCAAGCCTTGTGCCCTATGTTCTCCAAACAACGTGCAACGCTGTTTTCGTCATCGGAACAATGTTCTTCCTTGATTTTCGGTTGACCATTCTCCTTCTACCACTTATGCCTCTTTTCTTCGTTTTCAGGAAGCACTTCGAAAGCCGATTGCGGCAGGCATCCGACAGCGCGCAGCAACAATCCAGTAGAGAGAGCAGCTTCCTGCAGGAACACTTAGCGTCTGTCATCCAAATCCAGCTCTTGCACCGGGAGAGAAGTCAAGTTCAGGCGTTCCTTGAGCGGGCCGCAGCAAGAATGAAGGCATTGAATCAGCGAACCCTGACCGAGACATTGTTCAGGACCTGCTACATGGCAGTGATTGCACTCGGCACCATAGCGACTCTTGGTTACGGCGGTTACGAGGTGTTCGTTGGAGCTTTGACTGTCGGTGGGCTGGTTGCGTTTTACAGTTATCTGGCACGATTGTTTGATCCCTTGAATGCTGCCGTGGACATCTATTCTCGGTTTAACCGCTTGAGCGCGAGCATTCGGAGAATTGTGGAGGTTGTTGAAAAAACGCCGACTGTATCGGAATCGCCGGGCGCAGTGCACCTCCCCTCCCCTTCTCAAGGGCACGTCGAATTGCAGGGAGTATCTTTCTCCTACGGAAAAGGAGCCCCAGTGGTGGATGGACTCGGGCTCACGCTAGAGGCTGGCGAGAAGGTTGCGTTGGTCGGGGTCAGCGGCAGTGGCAAGAGCACGATCACAAAGCTGATTGCAAGGCTGTACGACGTGAATCAAGGAGCCGTGTACATCGATGGAATGGACGTTCGAGACGTGCACTTGGAGAGTCTTCGGACGAAGGTCTGCTATCTCATGCAGGATGCCGTCCTCTTCGACCGAACGCTGAGAGAGAATCTTCTACTTGGGAAGCCTTCAGCAGCGAACAAAGAACTCATTGAGGCGCTCGAAATTGCGGATCTCGGAGAACTGATCGGCCGCCTTCCGCAAGGCTGGGATACTCCAATTGGCCCAAAAGGCAATTTCCTGTCGGGTGGTGAACGACAGCGCCTAGCCCTGGCACGCTTGGTGCTTCAAGATCCCTCCGTACTACTGCTCGACGAATCGACATCAGCACTGGATGTCCCCTCCGAACGGAGGGTTTTCACCAATCTGGTCGAGCGCTTCGCCGACAAGACAATTGTCTTTGTGTCGCACCGAATCTCCGCGCTCAAATGGGTCGACCGTATCGTGGTGCTGAACGGCGGCATCGTTGAGGAGCAGGGTACGCATGATCGACTGGTCGGCAATGGTGGCCTATACGCTCTCCTCCATAACTCCCCTGCCGCTGCTGGCGGACAAGGGTTCTACCCCATCTCCAGCGAGAACATTTAGGCACAATCTTCGGTGGCCGCGCTAAGTGATGGCCGGATCTGCGTACATTTGGCCGGAAATGCGTACTGTTTGTAGTTGACGGAATAGCTGACATTCCGCACCATCGCGAAAGAGATGAAAAATATTTTTAGCCGCCCAGCCCTCTGCAGAGTGATCTGACCGATCGCAAGTTCGAGGATTTCGAGAAATAGCCCAGACTCTGGAGGTTCATCCGCTGACAGTAACGAACGCTCAAAACACTTCGGAGAACTGAATAGATGAGAGCTTTGTACATTCCCAGTTTGCCCAGAAATCCCGAACGTCATCAAGAACAATGGGATCAGACGACGGTGATGGGCGCCAAGGTGTTTGGCTGGAGTGTCCTGTGCGCCTTACTCAACTACGGAACGTACGATGCTTACTTTATACCCGGGCTTACGGACCAAAAGAAGGAGGAGTTGATTGCAGACGGCCTAACCGCGGACAGCGTCAAAAGACTAGTTGCTGTCCCTATGGGAAGCAAGCTGCCGATTACGAATTCTGACCAGGTTGTCCTGACCGCGTTCGATCCACAATTACGAACGTTAGCAACAATCCGTCGAAAACTCCAACGACAAGATGCACCTGTATGTGGATTGATTCACTCCATCAATTCGGAGCGCGTTGTTTTTGCCATCCTACAGCACTACTTTGCGGGACTCTGCGAAGCCGATCTCCTCTTTTGTTCCAGTAAGGCCGGGATGAGAACGATCGAGGTCTACATCGAAGAAATTGGTCGGCTGTTGCCACCGAACACAGCATATCGGCCGCGTCGAGTTCTTGTTCCCCTTGGGGTGACGATTCCGCCCCTGGAGCCAGAGTACCGGATTAATTTGCGCCAGCGCCTAAATATTGGAGCAGAGGTAACCATAACTCTCTTTTTTGGTCGTCTATCACAGATGAGCAAGGGCGATCTAGGACCTTTGCTCATTGCTTTGTCGAACCTGTTGAGTAGGGAGGTTAGAACCCATTTGCTAATCGCAGGCGACGATACGCAAACGAATGAAGCTCGCCGCTTGACAGCTCTGGCGAACGAATTGGGTTGTATCCAGAACCTGACGATATGGCCGAATCCATCCGCAAACGACAAACACATGCTGTATTCCGGCGCCGATATTTTCGCATCTCCCAGCGACAATATACAGGAAACTTTCGGATTGACCGTTGCAGAGGCACTATCCTATGGCCTTCCAGCTGTTGTTTCAGACTGGGACGGATATCGTGACATCGTTACCGATGGTGAGACCGGGTTCTTGGTTCCATCCTTATTCCCCTCAAGCGTGGAAGACCTCGAGCTACGCGACTGCAGGATATCAATGGTAGAAGAAGATTCTTTGGCACAATCCACAACGATCGACGTCCCCGCCTTGTCTGAGAAGATCCAAACTCTTGTACACAATCCAGCTCTTCGGAGGCAAATGGGACGGGCAGCAAGGCAATCTGCAGAGAAGCATTACAGTTGGCCCGTGATTGTAAAACGCTATGAAGAATTGTGGGGAGAATCAATACAGATGGCAAAAGCTGCTCCGTGGGAAGAAGCTCTTACGAGTGCAGTATTCCGCATGTCCCTAGAGAAGAGTTTTGGCCACTTTGCTACCGGAAAGCGAGACCCGCATTGCAAGTGTTTCATAACGGCCGAGGGACGAGAATGGCTGAAACGGCCCGCTCGATTCTATTTTCTGTGTCATTTATACGATTCTCCAACTCCGCAAAGATTCGATCAGATGCTGCGCGACATCGCTGTTCATCCCGGCATCCCGGCTACGAAAGTGGTCGAGACATTCGGCAGGAACGTCGATCAAGTATCGGCCGCTGATGCCCATTGGAGTCTTGGACGACTGTTCAAGTACGGGCTGGTGACGAGCACCGAGGAATGTAGCATCACCGGCGACGACGGAGGCGCTCTACAAGCCGTGACACGCGATTTCGGAAGCAACACGACAGGCTCGACAGCGTCAGCGGAAAGTTCTGTGGCGGATCGTTGAATCGGCGAAGGTTCGTAGATTTGGTCCAAGGCCGCGGAGGTTAGGCATGAAGGTATCGGGAGTAGCGCTTCTGGTGTCACAACCAGGCGGTAAGGCCACGTTAGAAATCGCTGGCCGACGTATGTTTGAACTGAATCCCGTGGCGGCCCTCATTTGGGAGAACCTGTCAGTTGGCCTTCCAACTAAGGAGATCATTGGTCAGCTTGCTGAGCGATTTAATATTCCCGAAGAACGAGCCGCGAATGATGTAACGAACTTTATCAAACTCCTCACGCAACATTTACTGCTTGTCGATAATGCTGAGTTGGAGGGGGTGACGAGCCGAATTGAGGATCAGTCTTAATCAAAGAGGTTCACGGCAAACCAGAGGACACCGTAGAGTCGGCGCGACAAAATGATAGAAGAAAAGTATAGGACATTCCCCATCAGACGATTCGTTTTCATTTCGCACAGGATATTAGGGACTTAAACGGGCTGACCGCACCGTCGTACTGACCCGAGGTGTTATTCACTAACGGGGTCGCAGTAATAAGTACAACTGACCCATGCGCTTTGCCGCAGAACACACCCGTCACATCGGAACCCGAGGCCAAGACTTCTCTTCCGTAACTACGAACAACGCTTGATTCGGAGATCTGTCCTTCCGGCCAAGTTTATGGCCGGATCTGCGTACATTGGCCGGGAATGCGTACTGTTTGTAGTTGACGGAAGAGCTGACGTTCCGCACCATCGCGAACGAGATGAAAAACATATCTAGCCGCCCAGCCCTCTGCAAAGTGACTTGGCCGATTGCAAGTTCGAGGAATACCTGAGAAATAACCGAGACTCCGGAGGTTCAGTTCGATGACAGTAACGAACGCAGCCGCTAAAGTCGCCAGGAATACTGAAATTGACACTAGGGCTTCGGCGTTAGACCTTGGTCTGGACTCCATCGTTCTTCTAAAAAGACAACGGAAATCCTCCGCCAAGAATATTGTTTCGCCTTCGAGCTTCCGTGGATGGCTGGAAAGCTCACCAAGTGAAGGCGAGCGATGGCTTCGAAACCGCGCTCAAGAGGGCGACTTGTACGCAATGGAGAAGCTCGGCCTGCGATTGCGGACTGGCGACGGTTTGCCTAAATCACTCGAAGAGGGGCTCGCGTGGCTCAAGAAGTCAGCCGAATTGGGCAATCCCTTCGCCATGGAAAAGCTTGCAGAGTATGAGTTCGACGAAAATGAAACACCTGGATCTTCGGCGGAAGGCGAACGATGGCTCCGCAACGCTGTTGAACGCGGAAATCGTCTTGCCATGATCAGTCTAGGAACCAGACTTATAACAGGTAATGGCTTGGCGCGTAATCCTGAGCAGGGTGAACGCTTGCTGCGCGAAGCTGCTCGGCAGGGGAATCAGGTCGCAATGATAAAGCTAGGTGCCTATCTACTCTCTGGTTGGGGTCTAGACCGCAACCAAGAAGAGGGCCTTCGTTGGCTGCGACGCTCGGGAGCCACGAATGCAAGTCAACTGTTAGAACTTGGCCTTTATTTGTACCAAAAATCCCTTGCGGCCACGACAAAGGCAGCGCGTGGACTTGCCGAAGAGGCCAGCGTTTTGTTCCAAGAGGCACGTCGTCGAGGCAATCCTGCTGCTTCGTTGAACCTCGCCTATCTTCTGAGGCGTGGAGAGATCACGGGTGCTTCGTGTCCGTCGCTTGATGAACTACTTTCGGAACATTTGAAACAAAAGGACTCTTTCGCGTTTGTGAATCAGGCCCTTCGGCTTGCTCAAGGGATTCAATGCAACACTGATTGGAAAGCAGCAGATGCCCTCTTTGGAAAACTGCAAGATAGCGGCAATGTTCTTGAACGGTGGTTCGCTCGGAGTCGAGAGGGCGATCCTGAAGGTCACCTCGTGACAGGCTGGCTAGGCCGCCATCAGCTGGCGACCGATCCCGACGGGTTTCAGATCGCACGGCGCATGGATTTAGCTCGAGACGGCGGGTGGCTGGTGCCTGAGTGGATGAACCATCCCGCAACAGCCCAGCAGAACTCTTGACGTCAGGGGAGATGTACTCATGGAATTCTTTCAGAGGCTCGGGTCCCTGGTTGCTCGTCTTTGGAAAGAACGAAACTATAACGAAGAAGACTTCCCCGAAGTGGCAAGCCGGGGGCTCTCTGAACTGCCACCCGACCAGCACGTTTCCTTTTGGGACGTTTCGAAATGGGCTCTGACCTGTGAACGATTGCCCGGCCAAGCCGATCTTAGCGCCAAGTTCGGGCAGCCACCGTTAACCGTGTTTGGCGGCCGTGATTTTCGCATCGAGGTGCTTTTTTGGGTTCAAGGCATTCCTGCCATACACCAGCACTCCTTTTCAGGTGCGTTCCATGTCATGCATGGTTCCAGCCTGCAGAGCCTGTGGGAGTTTGAGCCTACAGAACAAGTAACGATGCGTCTGGCATTGGGCCGGGTTTCCCTGAAGAAGGCTGAGCTTTTGCGAAAGGGGGATTCGCGCCCAATTATCGCCGGGAAACAACTGATTCATTCCACGTTTCATCTCGATCGACCGAGCCTGACAGTTGTGGTTCGAACACTCGGAGAGGCTAACAAGCAGCCGCAATACTCTTACCTTCCACCGACAATAGCCTACGACCCGTTCGCCATGGTTCCCTCGGTGCAGCGTCGCACTCAGCTCCTAAGAATGCTCTTGATCAGCGGCAAGCGTGCCGAATACAACGAAATTGCGCGTCATGTACTCGGAACTGAAGACGCCTACTCTGTATTCCAATTTCTGCTTTCTACCTTTGAGCTGATTGAAGATGAGGATGAACGGCATAATTTGCTCCTAGCGGCTCGATGGAAGCATCCTAAGCTGATGGAAGCGCTGCAACCGGCGCTGCTTCAGGTTGAAAGAAGGAACACGATTGTACAAGTTCGCGAGCGGGTTTCGAACAGCGACTTGCAATTCTTCCTGGCGCTATTGCTCAACATTACTGAGCGCCATACGATTCTCAGCTTAATCGAACAGCGCTATCCGTCGCGAGACCCAGTGACTGCAATTGTGACCTGGGTCCGTGAACTCTCGGAACTGGGGGTTCTGGGAGTTCGGTTCCCTGAGCCCTGGCTCTTGATGCTGCAATGCTTGCTGACCAAACGTTCAAATCAAGAAATCCAAAAAACATTCAGCGATCAATATCCAACTCAAGAAATACCCAGCGTGGAATCCGGACTCGGCGAGCTCTCAGCCGGTTTGCGGAACTCTTGGCTCCTGGAGCCTGTATTCCAGAACTAAAGGAAGACTCGGTCATGTCGTTTCTTGTTATTAAAGCGTACTTGAAGCTGATTCACTTTGATCTGTACTTGGCGCGTGGGAATTTCGCGGCACTGTACAACGAGGTCCGAAGATATCCCGTTGGGAAGAAAGCTGCGTCTCCCGAAGCTGTCGAACGAATCTGTGCCGCAGTGGACATGGCTTGTATCTGGTATTGGAAAGAAGCGCTTTGCTTGCAGCGCTCTGCGGCAGCCGCCTGTGTTTTGAAGCGGTACGGAGTACCCGCTCAGATGGTCATTGGTGCGCAGCAAATGCCCTTCAAGGCCCACGCCTGGGTTGAAGTCGATGGTCGCGTAGTGAACGACAAGTCGTACACGCCCGAAATGTATGGAGTGCTCGACAGGTGCTAAGGCCTAACCGGAAGCAGAGAGGGAACGAATCATGAGCGTGCAGTTTGGAAGATGGAATTGGGAAGGCCAGCCGCCAGCCACGGACTACTTCGAGAAGGTTAGTACAACTCTCGCTCCGTACGGACCCGACAGCAACGAATCGTATTCCAAGGGCGCCGTAATGATTCTCTATCGTGCTTTCCACACCACGAAGGAATCGCGACGTGAATCGCAGCCGCAGGTTTCCCCGTCGGGCGCGGTCATTACCTGGGATGGCCGCTTGGACAACCGCGCCGAGCTTATCAGCGGCCTGCGAGATGTTTTGGCTTTTGATTCCACCGACCTTGCCATCGTCGCGGCGGCCTACGAAAAGTGGGGCGCCGATTCCTTCGCCAAGCTTATCGGGGATTGGGCGGTCTCTATCTGGAACCCCAACAACCGCTCGTTGATCCTCGCCAAAGACCCCATCGGCACCCGCCATCTCTATTATTCAATCGACACAGACCAGATCACTTGGTGCACCATCCTGGATCCACTCGTCCGGTTTTCTGGAAAAACCTTCGCACTCAACGAAGAATACATCGCCGGCTGGTTCTCTATGTTTCCGGCTGTGCATCTGACACCCTGCGTTGGCATTCATTCTGTCCCTCCGTCATCCTCGGTACTCCTCCGACCGGGAAAGTACGTGGTCAGCAAGTATTGGGATTTCGATCCTGCCAAAAAAATCCGTTACGGCAGCGACGCCGAATACGAAGAGCACTTCCGCACCGTTTATACCAAAGCCGTTCAGCGCAAACTCCGTTCCGATAGGCCTGTCCTCGCCGAACTCAGTGGCGGGAGGGACTCCTCCTCCATCGTCTGCATGGCCGACACCATAATCGCCCGTGGCGTCACGGAGACTCCGCGCCTCGACACCATCTCCTACTACGACGACTCGGAACCCAACTGGAACGAGCGACCCTATTTCACCAAAGTCGAAGAAAAGCGCGGTCATACCGGGTGGCATGTCAATGTCGGTACGCAGGGTCCAGAAGCAAATCCCGAGCCACTTCCCGAGTCGATTAACTACCGTTTTGTGCCGACTCCTGGCTACGATGGCCGGACTTCCCCGCAAATCAGGATGTGTCTAACCTCGCAAGGATATCGCGTCGTGCTCTCCGGCATCGGTGGCGACGAGACTATGGGGGGCGTACCGACGCCGACACCGGAACTCGAAGATCTTCTCGCAAGAGCACAATTCGGCGTGCTCGCTCACAAACTGAAAGTCTGGGCACTGGAAAAAAGAAAGCCTTGGTTCCATTTGTTCTGGCAGGCTGCCAAAGCATTCTTCCCTTCTGCGCTCGTGGGTGTCGCGAAATACATGCGTCCGGCCCCATGGCTGCAGCCCGATTTCGTGAAGCACCATTGGGCAGCGCTAACCGGTTATCCGTCGAGGACGAAGTTCTTCGGTCCTTTGCCGAGTTTCCAGGAGAATGTTGACACACTCGATGCCTTGCGAAGGCAACTGTCGCGCACCGCTTTGCCATTCGAACCGCCTTTCGAGAAGCGTTATCCTTTTCTGGATCGTGGCCTGCTGGAATTCATGTTCGCGATTCCGCGTGAGCAACTGGTCCGCCCGACCCAACGCCGTTCTCTGATGCGTCGCGCACTCGTTGGCATCGTCCCAGACGAAATCCTAAACAAGAAAGGGAAAGCGTTTGTTGCCCGCGCGCCACTGGTTCGCATCTCGAGGGATTGGGCCCATTGGGTTGAAATGACCCATCACATGGCAAGCAGTTCGCTCGGAATTGTGGACCAGGAACGCATTTCGGAGGCCTTGCAAAAGGCGCGGCACGGCGAAGAAGTCCCCATAGTTACGTTGATGCGAACGATCTTCGTGGAAGAGTGGCTCAGGGATCTTCGCGCCTTAGGGGTCGTAAACCTGGATACAACGCTGAACGGCAAGTTGGCGTGGCAGGCTTCCACCCAAGGTTAGCAAAGAAATCGCCAGGAACATGTCGAGTGATCGCTAAGCAAGAGAACAAATCATGAGCGTCCAGTTTGGAAAATGGAATTTTGAAGGTCAGCCGCCTTCTCCCGACTACATCGAGAAAGTTAGCGCGACCCTCATTCCCTATGGGCCCGACAGTAACGAAGCGTATTCCAAGGGCGGCGTAAAGATCCTCTACTGCGCCTTCCACACCACCAATGAATCACACCGCGAAACGCAACCGCATATTTCTCCATCCGGTGCGGTGGTCACCTGGGATGGCCGCTTGGACAATCGCGCCGAGCTTATCAGCGAGCTGCGCGATTCCTTGACCATCAGCCCCACGGACGTTGTCATCGTCGCCGCGGCGTTCGAAAAGTGGGACACCAATTGTCTTGGCAAACTTATCGGGGATTGGGCGCTGTCCATCTGGAATCCTCGCGAGCGCTCCGTGTTGCTCGCCAAAGACCCCATCGGAACGAAGCATCTTTATTATTCATTTGACGAAAAACAGCTAACCTGGAGCACCATCCTTGATCCGCTCGTCCTTTTCGCGGGCAGAACCTTCGAAATCTGCGAAGAGTATATCGCCGGCTGGCTCTCTTCCTTACCCGCTGCGCATCTGACGCCCTACGTCGGCATTCATTCCGTCCCACCGTCCGCATCCGTGCTCCTCCGGCCAGGAAAACACACGGTCAGCAAGTATTGGGATTTCGATCCTGCCAAAAAAATCCTTTACCGCAACGACGCCGAATACGAAGAGCACTTCCGCACGGTCTTCGCGAAGGCAGTCCAGCATAAACTCCGTTCCGATAGGCCTGTCCTCGCCGAACTCAGCGGCGGCATGGACTCTTCCTCTATCGTCTGCATGGCGGATATGGTCATCGCCCGCGGCCAAACCGATTGCCCGCGCCTTGACACCATTTCTTGGTACGACGACTCCTACGACCACCTCGAACCGGACACAAACGAACGCCGCTACTTCACTAAAGTGGAAGAGAAGCGTGGCCGCACCGGCTGCCATATCAACACTGGTGCACCAAGAGACCTAGGCTCACAAAGATCCATCGCGTCCGAGTTTGCGAGCGATCACTTTGCGGCGACTCCGATCCCCGTCAAGCATCACGTCGATCTTCTCAAGCAATATGCAGCGCACATGCTTTCACAGGGGCATCGAGTCACGCTCTCCGGACTCGGGGGTGACGAGGTCACGGGCGGCGGCGTGCCCACGCCACGGCCCGAACTGCAAGACCTCCTGGCCAGAGCACGATTCGTTACACTCGCCCATCAACTGAAAGCCTGGGCAGGAAAGATGAGAAAACCTCCGCTCGCCTTGCTTTGGGAAGCCCTTCGAGGCTTTTTCCCAGCCTTTCTCGCAGGCGTGCCCGAAGACATGCATCCAGCTCCTTGGGTCCATCCAGGGTTCACCCGCCGCAATCACACAGCCCTTTGCGGTTATCCATTCAGGATGCAGCTGTTCGGTCCTTTGCCAAGCTTTCAAGATAACGTTAGCCAATTGGAGTTCGCGAGAAGGCTACTGGCATACTCTACCCTCTGCCCGGGGATGCTCCGCGAGGCACGTTATCCTTATCTTGACCGGAATTTTCTGGAATTCATGTATGCCATCTCTCGGGAACAGATCGTCCGGGTGGGCCAGCGCCGTTCCCTGATGAAGCGCTCCCTTGTCGGGATTGTTCCGGACGAACTCTTGAACAGAAAGAGAAAATGGTTTGCTCCACCAGAGCCGCCGAAACGCATCTCGGTAGAATGGCCCGGCTTGGCTGAGGTCGGACAGCACATGGTCAGCAGTTCCATGGGGTTTATTGATCCAAATCGATTCTTGGAAGCGTTGCAGAAAGCTCGGTGCAACGGAAACGTCCCCATCAACGGCCTGAGGCGCACACTAACGCTCGAGTCCTGGCTACGTCATCTCACTGTCCACAGAGTCCTAACGAACTCGAAGTCCACAAACACGCAAAGCTATTCTTCGGCTCTTGAAAGAAGGAACTCTCAGCGCCCAATCAGTACAAAAGTTCAGCTAGCTAGCAAGCTGCGTAGGTAAATTCATCAAAGAAAGGAGGTGAAAACCATGAAATACGAAACCCCAGAACTGACGGCATTGACGCCTGCGATCAACGCTATTCAGAGTTTGTCTAAGCCAGGCAGTACTTCATTTGATGGCCAGCCAAACAATGAAACAGGCGCGGCCTATGAAGAGTGGGAGGACTAAGTAAATCTCTGATGGAGCGCCCGTAATGACGGGCGCTCCGTCAGTCTAATTGCTAGTCGACTCCAAATATGTGAATGCCTCAAAGAAAGGAGATGAAGGTCATGAAATATGAAGCCCCAGAAATGAACGCATTGACACCTGCGATCAATGCGGTTCACGGAACAAAACCAGGCTCTGTCATCTTTGAGGGTGTGCCGAACAATGAGGCAAGTGGGGCCTATGAAGATTGGGAAGACCTGATCTACCCCTTCCTCAAGAGTGAGTGACAGCCTCTTTCTTCGACACGGCAGGAATTTTACAAGGCGGGAAGCGTCAAACTTGCCTGGGCTTCCTGCAATTTCCGCAACTCGTGCCAGCGAGCATATTGCGCGGCTTTGGCGGGATCGGGATCTTCGTGATCTTGGAGCCAGAAGCGGAACCAGTCCACCGATCCGCCCTGTGACGCTATTCGTGCGGCAGGATTGGTAAGAACGTGCTCGTCGGTATTCAACATGATCAACTCCACTGGTTTGTGAAGATGGTGAAGTCCGGCATAGGGCTCCCACATGGAGAGCAAACTGAGCTTGCCCTCTCCAACGACTAACAACGGTGTGGTTACCTTATCGAGGTTGAAGCCCACAGACCGCTTGAGCCATCGCTGCAACCCTCCGCCGAAGGGCGGCGCACCAATCATCGCATCTAGTTCATCGGTGGTCTCGTATCCCTCCCACATTAGGTATTGAAAGTAATTTCCCATGATGCCGTCAGTGATGGACGCAGCCTTCAAGTGCAGCGAACTCGTAGTCAGCATCTCCATCACGTACAAGCAGGTGCGGCTGAAGCCGATGATGCCAATCTTTCCCGGATCTACCAGGCCCTCTGATACCAGTCGGCGTGCACCAGATTCGAAGCCTTGGGCATTGCACGGACCCTCATCAAGGCTCACAACTGGGCAAACTCCGCCTGCTACTTGCAGTACGACGATTCCCGACGCGGCCAGCGCCCTGGCCGCGAATGCCGTCGGGTATATGCCAGAGGGCCTAAATTCTGATTCGTAAAAACCGTGCGTCTGAATTACCAGCGGGTACCGCTCTCCAGGCTTGTAGCCGATCGGCTCGAACAGCCCGCCGCTCCACTTCCTACCTTCTTTGTCCTTCCATTTGTAAACGCGGGCCTGCCCCAGTTCGATGTTCTTGAGCTGTGGATTGGGATCCCAGATGACTCGCGATGTCTGTTTGTTCGTCGCAACCAGCAGCGGAGGCTCATTGAGCGACTGCTTCACCGTAATTTCGAAACTGTTATGCACATCGTCGAACTGAGTCTTGCGTTCGGCGATATGCCAAGCACCGTCAGCGCCTCGCAGGTATTCGGTGGTTCCGACCGACTGGTCATCGCGTTTGATGAAGGTTACGATCACTCTTTGCCTGTCCCCGCTTGCGAACCTAGCGTCTTTTACCAAGCCGTAGCCTTTCTGGACTCCGCCATCAGATTGGCCTTTGAACATCTCCACACAGGTGCGAGTCTTAGACGGTAGATCCACAACAGCAACGCATGGCGAGGATGGGTGCGTGGAACTGAGGAACGTGTCCGGCAACAGGATTTCCTGACCGTCGTTTGACCAACTGGGACTGCCAGCCGCCCACCACCCCCCAGCATTGCTGATCGGAGCGTCCGTCAACGGTTGTACGGAGCCTGTTCGGAGATTGATCCGAACATACTGGTATACCGTGTCACCGTTTGATCGCGGGTCTTGCTGCCCAGCGCGGACGCGGTGAACAGAGGAGGCGAAGGGCGGCGGGTACAGTATTTCCCATGATGATGGAACCTCGGGAACCGGTAGTGTCGTGACTAAGGAACCGCCATCGGGGGAAAGTGCTAGAGGTTGAGAATACCAGTACCTGAACCACCCGCTATAAACAACCTCCGAGCGCCTGCCGCCGACAACCGCCAAGAGACTTCTGCGACGCGACGACAACGCCACCGCCACACCGTTGTCCGGAAAGATCAACTCATGAATGTCGCGCTCGGTTCCAACGATGGCAGGCGCCTCGCGTTCAGCCTGCCTCTTATTCTGCTCGATCGGAGCAACCACGCTATAGGCAAAGTGTTCCCGGTCACGGATATCAAATGCCTTGACAAATTCCTTTTCCGAAGTCAAGGGTTCGACCGCCTTCTTCCGAAGATCGGCGAGGACGAGCCGATAACTGCCGGTGGCTGTCCGCTCCAGAAGGGCCACTCCGCTGGAGTCAGCCAGCCATCGCCAATCTTTGATGATTGGACCTTCCGTGTACGTGGAACGATTTATTTCCAAAGTGGGCAATGGTGGTTGAACCGCATTAGAATGCCCCAGAAAGCTCTCGATGTCTTGGCTGCGGTAAAACCGCAGGGTATCCTCGGGGCGGTTCAGATCTAGGCGCCCACGCTCACTCCACACTGCAAAGTAGTTACCGTCGGGCGAGAAATGTATATCTGGCTCTGCCCCACCTCGGTTACCGAAAAGCGTTAGTCCAACCTCGTCGGCCACAGTGAACGGTTTCTCGTCAACTTGCCCTTCGCAAAGCGCAGCAGCACATGCTAGAAACGAGATCAAGCTCAAAGCAAGGTGCGAGACAGAGAATCGGTCGAGCAACATTTTTCGGCTCCGGATTAAATAAAGGGGTATGCGGTACATCCACAGGCCCCTTTTCTCGCAACTGACTCATGATCAAAATATGAGCCGCAGGGCGAACTGCATTGAGCGCGGGCCACCCGTTGCGTAAAGTGGGCTGAGGACACCCAGCGAATTCGCTAACGTGCTTGTTGCCTGCCCAAATGTGGTCGAGCCGAAGCTTCCATTGACTGGTCCAAAATTGGGATGGTTGAAGATGTTGAAAGACTCCGCACGAAACTGCAGCTTCAGATTCTCGTAAAGCGGAAACTCACGACGCACAGCCAGATTCATTTGCCACGCACCGAATCCACGCGCAAAGTTCCGCGGAGCGCTCCCGAGACCAGAACTTACATTGGCGAAGGCCTGCGGATTGATCGCCCGACCTCCCGGACATCCTTGCCCCGGAGTTAGGTCCCCCAGCGCTTGAAGAACAGATGCGCAATTGGAGCCGTACAGATACACCGGTTGACCGGGCACAAGATTCAGTCCACCGAAAAAGAAGCTCCCATCCGGTTGCAGGAGCGATCTTCCATTCAAAGGCACTGGAAAGGCGGTTCGCGCGGTAAAGCGGTCATCGAGTCCCCAGTGATGCAGCAGTGTGCTCGCAAGCCCGTTATGCCCCACATTGGGAAGATCGTAGGAAAAAGCAGCCGAGAGACTGTGCCGTGCGTCGAAGTCACAATTGCCGCGCTGAAATCCCAACTGAAAATTTGACGACCCATAATCGAGGCAGTGAGACCACGTATAAGAAGCGAGCGCGGTCAATCCCCGGCTCAGTCTCCGCCTGACTTGAACCTGCAAGGCCTCGTAGTCCGACGTCAGGCCGTTCCCAAAGATAGTAGCTTGCGATATGTTTGGGTTGGGGCGATTAAAAACCTTTTGCTGCAGCAACCTCGCCCCGTGCGAACCGACATAAGAAACCGTAAGGGCCTGCGACTTACCGAATGCCTGCTCGACGCTGGCATTCCACTGAACCGTGTATGGCAGTTGCAGATGTGAAGCGAATCCGTAGACTGAGCCGTATGGCGCCACGGGCGGATTCACCACGGCAGGAGCAAGTGTTGCAGCCATCACTGGAAATACCGAATTCAACTGAAACGCTTGCTTAAGAAAACCTGCACCATTGAAGCCTTGCGACCCAAAGACTTGACCGGTATCAAAGAAGACGCCACCGCCGGCGCGGAGCACAGTCTCTCGGCCCGGTGCGTTATTAAGAATGTATGCGGCACCGAGCCGAGGCGCAAAGTTGTACCATGTGGTTGACCAGAGCGGGGTGCCCTGCGGGGCCGGTACCCAGGTACTTGGACCGGATCCTTGGACAGTGTAAGGTTCAAGTCCTTGCGTCACCCCCGGGGCCGGGTTCACCTCCCAGCGCAACCCCACAGAGAGAGTGAAACGGTGCGACACCCTCCATTCGTCTTGGGCAAAGGCCGAGAAGTTGGTATACAGCGGGTAAGCCGGAATCTTCGTTTGCTCAAGTGTTATCGGAGTGTTCTGCTGAACCGCAGCCTGACTCACGTAAATGTAGAACATATTGGGGGTCGGCACAATCTCGAACGGTGCCAGTCTGCGGTAATCCACGCCAAATATGACCTGGTGCCGCCCCAAGGAGAGACTCGCCGTGTCCACCACATTCCACTGCCTCTGAGCACCGGACGGCCGCTGCTGCTGGAGCGCAAGAGCAAATCCGGGCAAATTAATGGTAAGCTGAGCAAACGATCCAGGGCCGAGTCCCGACATTTGCTCCAAGTCGACAGGCGTACTACCCCCGAACGAGTCGATGACCTGATTTGCTGTCGTCTCGTTCGAACTATAATTGAGGCGGAACTCATTGCTCAGCCGGCTGGTAAACATGCTGCTAGCACCAGCCGTGTAGGTCCGCATAGTAAACGCCGAGATGTTGTTCACTGATGGAGTGAACCCCCCCCCTCCCCGAATCGCCGAGTTGGATGAGGTGTCACTAAACCGGAAGAAGAGCTTCAGCTTGTTGTTTACAGCGTGGTCGAACCGAGCGCTGGTGGAATCGAGCGAGCTGGGATTGGACCAGGCCGCAATGTACTGTGCGAGCCCGTTTTGCTTTTGGCCGTTAGACGGACAAGTAGGATCCGTTGCTGGATTACACGTCACTAATACTTCAGGACCGTTGGGCACCGGATACGCTTTTAGCGCTTGTTGCAGGGTCGCAGGTGCAGTCGAGCGCAGATTAAGGTCGGGCACAAAATTGATCGCTGCTGGCTGAGGTGCAGTGAGGCGCAGTCCTTCATACGAAAAGAAAAAGAATGTTTTGTCCTTTCCGTTATATAAATGTGGAACATTGAACGGCCCACCCAGTGTGCCTCCGAAATCATTCTGTCGAAGCGCACCGTTCGGCTTCCCAAAATAATCGTTGAACCAGTCCTGAGCGTCAAAGAAACCGTTCCGCAAGTAGTCATATGCGGTTCCGTGCCATTGATTTGTGCCCGACTTCGTCTCAAACGCAAACTGCCCCCCAGGGTTGCGTCCATATTCGGCCGAGTAGCTCGAACTCTGCACACGAAACTCCTGGAGAGCATCTACGGAGACCAGGGCCTGTGTCGTTCCCAGTGCCGTCGACGAGGCAATAGAACCGCTAGCCCCACCGCCAATAATTATATTTGTTCCCGCAGCCACGCCCACATTGGCGCTCACGCCATCCACGGTGTAATAGTTTGATTCAGTACGCTGTCCATTAACACTGAATTCGCCGGCCTCCCCGAGCCCCCTAGTACCATTGACTTGGGGGCTTTCGGTGACAACTCCCGGCGTGAGCAGGATCAAATCCTGGAAGCTGCGCCCATTCAGCGGCATGTTTTTTACATAGGCCTGATCCACCACGGTGCTGACCGCAGCGCTCGTCGTATTGATCAGTGATGCGCCGGCTTCGACAGTGACACTCTCGGCGACCGAGCCGACCTCTAGTTGAAAGTTAAGGGCGATCACGTCTTGAACGTGTAGCTCGACGCCTTGTTTCACGATGGTCTTGAAGCCAGTTTTCTGAACGACCACGCGATAAGTCCCGGTGGGAATGCTCGACACGCGGTAGAGACCTTCATCATTCGTCTCGCCAGAATATTTAATATTCGTGTCAACGTTGGTTACCTGTACTGTTACGTTTGGTACCCTGAGGCCGTTGGGATCTGTAAGGTAGCCCGTTAGAGTTGCAAGTTCGTCTGCGAGAGCCAAACTCGCCCCTAACATCAACATTGAAAGACACACCAAGAAGGATCCGCATGCGCGCTTCATAGTTCGCACCTCTAATGGACCGTTTAGTGCTGCCCTTCTGTGGGAGTTTCCGGCCAGGCTTAACGTCCTTTACCAGCCTGAAACATTTTTGTAAGGTGTGTGTAATCGGTTTTCTTCAGTTCGCCAAGGAAAGCTTTGAACTTTTAACTGCGAAGAGTGAGGGTACATCTGCAAGTGGGAAAGACAAACTTCGACGAGGTTTAAACTAAGGGTGGTTGAGGCTGGCCTTTACGTACGCGGCCAGAAGTCTGTTTCCTGTCGGCTTCTTGCTGCCTCCAGGCGGCTCGATGGTGACGAACACGGAGTCGATTTCGGACAGAACGTCCGGATCATCAAACTTAAGCACCCAACGATTCGCGTTCTTGTCATCTCGAAAGAAGATGCCCAGGCTAGCGATTGCATTTTTGTATGAGCCGTCAAAACCCCACGCTTGATAAGAAGCAGACTGCACCGCGGGCCGTCCGCCTTCCAGGTCAAACGCGTAAAAGATCAACGACTTTCCTTCTGTGAAGAACACCCTGCCAAAGGGCCTGCGGGTCTTTCCCTTCCCGTCCACATCAAATACATCTATGATACGCAGGTTGCGGGCACCCATGAGGTCTCGAATGTCCCGGTCCGCCGCCAGGAGCCTCTTGTCCCGCTCCATGGAATCCATCGCGGCGGTAAATCGTTCTTCAACATGGCTCAGCTGCTGCTGCTGCTCGCGAATCGTTACCATATCTCGGGCATGGACTTCCTGCTCAGCATCCAGTTCCTCTTTGAGTTTCGAAAGGGTCGCTTGCGTATCGGTCAACCTTGTTGACAGTTCGCTTCCCCGGTTCGCCTCAGAGTTCGCTTGTTCCTTCAAAGTCAGAAGCTCATCTGTCGCGGCTTTCAATCGTGACTCGAGATCGCGGTTGCGGACAAGCAACTTAGAATGATCGTCGGCGGGACTGGCAGTCCCGGAAGCACGGCCGGCAGAAATACGGGAATTTTCGCTCGACGCTTTCTCGTTTGTCCGAGCAGAGAGCTGGTCAACCTCATTGCGAAGCCGAGCATTCTCCTCGTCCAGGTGCGCAAGCCGTTCCACTCGAAGGCGATCAACCCTTGCATGCCTATAGACCGTTGGAGCAAACACTCCGGCCGACACGCACAAAACAACCATTGCGGCGTATACATAAACCGGAACTGACCGCACCGATTGCCAAATTTTTCCCAGCCGATTCGGACGTTGCCATGCGTGCGCAGGAAGCGCCGACGGGACTGTCTCCACAGCAGAGGAATCATCGTCTCCGTATCCATATGCTAATGGAACATGCTTCAGGAGAAGCTCTGAAAAATCCCGATATTCCTCCCGGCATGAGGCACACAACTCCAAGTGTGCCCTCAGCTCCTGGTACTCTTCTGCCGTCACCTGACCGATCGCAGCCAGTGCCGAAAGCTCGCTGAAGCGGTCGTGATCCGTCTTCTCGCTATTCAACAGCATGGAATCACTTCCCGTTCTGACCCAAGAGTTTCCACAACTCCTGCCGCAGTGTCTTCAGTCCTCTATAATAATAGTGGCGCACGTTGCCCTGCGTTTCACCCATCTGGTCCGCAATCTCTTTTATCAGCAACCCTTGAGAGCAGATGAGACGGAAAACCTCTCTCTGTTTGGGTGCCAGAGCTCTTAGCGCTTCGCCGATCATCTGTCTGCGCTCCTCGAGTGTCAATATATCTAGAGCGCTAGGAGCACAGTCAAGCTCGAATTCTCGGTGAACATGGTTGCCATTTCCGTTCGACGAGTGGCCGTTGGAATAACGAAGGGCCAGATACTTGCGACGATCCAGGCTGCGCGAGTAGGCATATTGAAGAATGAACAGTCTCACGTTTCCCCGTGCTGGATCAAAAAGCTCGGCTCGCTTGCAGACTTCTAGGAACACATCCTGAACAATGTCTTCAGCCTCAGCGTGGTTGCGTAAGATCTTTAGACTCGTGCTCAAAACTAAACGTCTGTAGCGAGAATAAAGGACATCCATCGCCTCTTTGGAACCGTTCTTGAAGAGTTCAATGAGCTCTGCGTCGGAACGCGAATCTAACTGGGTGCTGGTTGCATCTGGCGCACGGAATTGAACCGTCTCCTGCGGCGAAGGACAGAGTCGCAACTCGATCGGCGAACTGTCCATCAGCTCGGTCCCCGTCCCGGCAACGCCCGAGTTCTCAAAAATAGGAACGGTTCCCACTGGGCCGATGGTCTACTGCCACTAGAGCAAGTGCGATTCTGAGAGCAAACACGAAGGCACACCTCTTCAAGTGGTCGGGAAACCGACCACCCTTGTGTGCGCAAATTGCCAGCCGTCGACCTTGCTTTACACACGGTCATGCCGCGCTCTCCACAATTTCCGGGGACAATCCAACAACGGGACCGTTGGGACTCTCAGTCAGGCCACCACGCCTCGACCTATCTCTACGAACGGCTATGTATCGCTCCGGGCTTCCACTTGTCAATCCCCTTGTTCGGACGCCACTTGGCAAGTCATGAAAGCTAAAGACCTTACGGGCAAATCGACCTGCCGTCGTCTTGCTGCTACTAGTCAGTAATCGCACTACGTCTGATCTATCTTGACCTGGGCAGCGCAAACCATCCAAGTACGGAGCTTGTCGTGGAAGGCGAGACACATGATCGGCACAGTAGAAGTGGAGGAAGCGAGGTGACGATTCGGAAAGAAATGAAGTTGGCGTTAAGGTGTTCCAATTTGAAATTGTGCTCTGTTTCCCGACCAGCCAGATCCGTCGGACGGCTCCCGCAGGATACTCACCTTCTCTGGGAGTTGACCAAGAAAGGTGAGTTCGTCTGGGACCTGCGCGAGGGCTCATATGGCCCGCCTTGTACGCCTGCTGCCGCCCGCATCCAGTGCTTCCCGCAGTCTTCTCGCCTCAGCGTCGGCCACCCGGCTGACCCATTCTGAGGCATCCATGGATTGCGGATCATAACTCTCCGCCTGTCGGCCAATTGCTACCAAGATGCTATTGATGGCTTTGTCGCGGACTTCAGCGTCTCTTCCAAACCAGCGAAATGCTGACGCCTTCAAATCATTGAGGTGCGCGTCGTAAACGGCAACCAAAGCACAAGCATCTTGCGGATTTGTCGCCAGACGCAGGAGGGCATCGTGACCTGGCTGCAACTGAGATGTTGGTCCGTGGTGCTCTCTCCCTTTGTTCTTCGATCTCATGAGAAGCTCGACGGAACTTTCAGCGTGGTTTCGGATGACGACCTCCTAAGTGAACACTGCATTTGAGTAGACGCTCTGTGGACCCAGCCAGCTGTAATTGTTGAAAGCTCCACTCGAGCAGCACCTCTCCAAGATTGCCAAGTGACCTCTTGTCGCGGGCGGCGACCTCCTCCAAGGCGGCTCGTAAGTCACGCCGGACCCGTAAACTCAACGGTGCTTTCCACTCGCCCATTGCTTGCCTTAATACGTCACGAAACGAACGCAGGCAACGTAAACACTGTGGGCCTACATTGAGTGCTTACATTGCATGCTCGTCATCGAAAGCATGTGACTCGGTTGGAAGGGGCAAATGCCAGCGTTGCGGAGCTTCGTGGGTGCCGTCAGAACTCATCGACGAGGAAAAACGGGTTTACGCCAGCGGTTTGAAACGCGCCGAGTCCCCCCGTGCGCTTGTTTCCCCCGTTCAGCGGGTTCCAGCTTCTCGACAGTGCTGCGGGCCGCTGTTTTCCATCAACCGAGCAGTTCCCTTCCCGAGCGTCCTTCGACTATAGGGAGATTCATAGAGACCGTTGACGCGCCCGGAACCGCTCGATTTTCTTCTGCGCATCCTCCAAATGACCTTTAGACAAATGGACGTACCGCTGCGTTGTGTCAAGGTCCGCGTGCCCCATCAGCTTCGCCACGCTGAATACGTCAATGCCGGCTTCGATGGCGCGCGTTCCGTAGGTATGTCGAAGATCGTAGAGCCGGAATGGCGGCTCGATTCCACTTTCCCGCAACGCCCTCTGATGCGCCGGCTCGAGTTCCGTCATCGGCCTTGACCAGTCGTAACCATTCCCAATCCTCCGTGGAAAGAGATACTCGCCCTTTGCCCGCGAAACCCGCCGATTTAGAACAGGAAGTGCTCGTGAGGTAACCGGAACATCCCGCACGGCGCGGTCCGACTTCCCTTCCCTGACATGCACATAGGGCGCTGGCGGCTCGATTCGCACGTCCTCATGGCGCAACTGAAAGATCTCACCGGGCCGCAGTCCCATCTCGACCATGATGATCCCGACGTCCCGGAGCACGGGGGCCGCGGCCTTCAAATATTTTCGCTCCTCATCGAAGGAAAGCGTTCGTTCCCTTCCCTTCTCATGCAAGAACTCTACTCGTCCCCCGAAGAACGGACTCTTCTGGATCAGTTCCTCCTTCACTGCAATACCGAGAATCTGTCGCAGACACGACAGGTCGCGGTTGATTGTCGCAGGACTCCGTTGCTGCTCGATGCGGGTCTCTTTGAAGCTGCGGATCATCTCGGGCGTGATCTCATCCAGGTGCTTCCCACCGAAGGCCGGCTCTAGATTCCGGACGCAACTCAAGTAGTTCCGATGTGTGTTGCTGCGCCGTTCCACTTTGATGGTGTGCAGAAAACGTTCTGCAAAATCGCAGAGCAGGGGAATATGCTTCTTGGGAAGAATTCCCCCGCGTCTTTGCGCGAGTTCTGCCTTCCTTACGCACTCGACGCGGTGAGCGATCGTCTTGTTTCGGAGGTGAGTAGATTTCTGATATCGGCGCCCTTCGAAGTAGAAGTCGTAGTAGTAATACGGAGATCCAGGTTGCTTGTAGATGGTCATGGGGCACTCCAGGGTTTCGAGAAGGCTTCAAATCGCGTGGTCGTCACAAACCTAGGTGGCAGACATATATAAAGGATTAGAGAATTGAGACGCTTTTTCAGAGGGGAGTCTGGCGAGTGCGGTGGGAATGTAGGACGAGCACGAATAACCCGGAACGGCCATCTACTTCGTTGGGCCCGCATTGAGCAATAGCCGATTGCAATTCAATTCGCCGGCCTGCCATCGAAGCCTATCAGCACGTTAGGATTGCTCAGTCGGATCGCCTGCCCGAAGCTAAGGCCCTGCATCATGAACCATTCAGAAGCCTGCGAAAGTTTCGAATCGTCCAATTAAATTCGCATCTTCCGAGGCGTCTTCCACAACCGCAAGGACAAGGAAATTTGTTGGCCTTGCGCTTTTTCATATAAACAAGTTCATAGGCTCGCCGGGCCGCTTCAGGGCTGGCCAGACGGAACAAGTCCGCGTAGTCCGCCAATTCTCCGGCTATCCCATGGGTTAACTCGCTGAATGGGAGTTTTCCACCGTGCTTCAACTTGTGCGAGATGGCGTACAAGTACGGAACGAGGCACTCAGTACCAAATCCCGTGAGCGACGGCTTCTGCGCAAGTTTCCACAAGAGGCGAAGGGGAGAACCAAGGCAAAGCGTTGCATCAGAGTTTACATGGTAGTACGGTGTTCGCGGAATCTTGTAGTCGCATTCGGTAACGAGCGGCAGTGCTCTCGGGAACGCTTCGGGAATTTCGAGCAGCAGGTAGTAGCTGTCGGTGATCGTTTCCAACCCGACGGGTTCGGCAGAAAACCAGAACTTGCCGTCGATCACTAGGCCCGGCTTTGATCCGGGCTTGATGCTCATATTAGGCTGCTGCTCGAGAAAACGCTGGAGTCCCGGAACCATGCCGCACGATGCCTGTCAACGCCTCCAGGGCCGCGCTGGCGTTTCCCTGATTCTCTGGACGCGGGGAGTCTGTCTTACGAGGGGCGTTCCGAAGCCCACCTTTCGGAGCAATTCTCCGGAATCGATCCGCGCGCCTAGTTTCTTGAGCGCCTGTTCGGCTATGAAGTCCGTGTCGGTCGAAGTACGGATCGATTTGAAATCTGCCTTTGCCTGCGCGAGCCAGTGCCAGAAGTTTTCTTCGAGCCGCTTCCCGCGACCTACCGGTGTGTCCCACTTGTCAGCGAAGTCTTCGGCCGGATTGACGGGATTTGGCACGCGCGGAGCTGTGGCGTTCACAAGGTGCTCCATCTCGTCCAGGCACCGTGTGAGAGTCTCGGCGAGCCCGCTCTCTCCGCGGTACGCGAGTCCTGCCAAAGTCGTCAAAATATTCGAAACGGGTTTCAGTTCGCAGTTGCCCACGAACAGGATGTCCCGGTGGCGCTTCAGCAGTTGCACGGCGCGTTGGAGAGGCGTCTTCCACCGGAAGGCCGGCAAGTCGTCGATCCGCGCCACTCGGGCTTCGAGCAGCCGCTTCTCGAGAAGCATCGTCGCTCGCTTCATGCAGGATTCAAACCACCGGGCAAAACCGATCGGGTTACTCATAGGCCACGCACCACTCACGATGCGGTAATGGGGATGCCGGTCGTCGGTGATGGCCACGCTTAGGTTCGCCACTCCTTTTGCCAACTCTTCGGGAGTGCCCACCCGCACCATCGATTCGCGAAGAAGCACGCGACGATCTTGGCCCTCGGGAATGCAAGGTAAGATGTCCATGTGGAACCGCATCTCGTCCGCATATTCGAGACGCCAGCAACGGTGCTTCTCCTTTTTTTCTTCCTCGATCCGCCGTGCCATGCGATAGCTTTCAATGTCCAGCCCCACGAGTTCCTTCAGTCGCTCCTGCGTGACCTTGTCCTTGTAAATACCATGTTCGAGGTTACAGACTAGGTCAAAGTCATACGCCTCTTCGCCGTTTAGTGGGCGATTTACCGTTCCCAGGCGGAATGAACCCTGCGCGCTGATGTGCGGTTGGAACGCCGAGCATAGCGACTCAGGCCTGCCAAACCATCGGCCCAGGTCTTCGTACCGGGCCTCGGCGGTCTCATAGGCCGAGTCTGGAATTTCGATGGCCGCAGCAATTTCTTCAAGAATGCGATCTGTCGTCTTGTCCGTCATAGCTTCCTCCAATTTCCAATGCGCGGATGAATCTTCCGAGCTTGTTGCTTTGGTCGTACACGATCCACGGCATGTCGGCTTTGGGCATGCGGATGCGCCCTAGCTCAACGGCGCACGACACCGGCATCGCTGGGAAAATTTTGAGCGGCGTGCTCTGGCCGTGAGCCTCGGCAATCCTGTTCAAGAGTCTTCTCGCCGATTCACGGAACGCGGACAGCTGCGCGCGGGACTTCAAAAAATCGTTGTCGCAATGATCGACCATGAGTTCCCAAAGAGATATATTGCTGCCAACGACCGCAGTAATGCGGTCCGGGCTGATTCTTGCACTTGCGGAAACGACGAGGACTGGCTCGCCGTCCATTTTTTCCGGAGGTACTACGCGGAAGTAAAAGCCATTCGAATCACCCTGCCATCTCCAGGAAACTGGTTCACGCTGCAACTGGTAGACCTCGACGGGAACTTTGTCTGTCAAGAGCGTTCCCAGCAGGATGAGTAGCGGCTGGCTGGCACGCGCGAAGACGGAAAAATGGTTCGGCTTCGCATCTTGGATTCTTGGACGGATGTGTCGTTCAAACGAGGCACGGAGATGGGCTGCTTCTGTCTTCCAGAAGAGTTCTGTTGCATCTTCGTGCTCGGACAACATCGCGAGTTCCGTGGGTCGCTCCTCGGCTGGATACCACTCTGGAAACATCGCCTCAACGGCAAGGTCTGCTTCGAGCGGCGAACTTTCCTCGCCAATCTTTCCACCGTAGAGGATCACGTGCGAATTCTTGCTCGGATGAATCCCGGTCACGACGCGAACGCGCTCTTCGTGCTCACGTTTCCATGCGAGCAAACGCGATGCCGGATAGCGCGTAATCGGGTTCGCTTGATCAATGGTCTCGTGACAGTCGTGGCACACCAGAAGCAGATTCGCAAGATCGTTCAACTTCTTTCGATTTGTGACAAATGGTCCCCATCCACGCGGACCGTCCTTTGAAAAAGAATAGATATGTGCCCTTTCCGCAATATTGACTCGTTCTTGGGTCACGGGCGATTTGTACACCAGCCGGTTACACCCCTTGAACTCGCAGCGTCCTGCGGTGCGCGCCCATAGTTCGCGTTCGACTGCTGGTTTGATGTATCTCGTGACGTCTTCCATAGTTCAAGACCAACTTTCCCTCCGAAGAACTCTAGGCCGGCTAGAATTCAGTTAGTCCACCTTCATTCTTCGTCCACCGTCAGCTCGCAGCCGCGCGGGCGCACAAACAGCTTAGTCGCGTTCACCTGAGTCTCCATTGAGTGTTGGCCCCCATGCCGTACTCGCGCATTTCTCAATACATTCTTTTCATACACTGCACGTACTGTATTACAAGCCAAAAAATTTTCTACGTTGGAATAGAATACTCGTACTGTTCACGACCGGCAGCAGACGTCCGCCTCGATCTCCGAATAATACTCATCTCTGCAAGCTTAGAGAGCCGTTCATTTACGGCCGTAAGGTTTATTTCAAGTCGCTCCTTCAAATAGTTCGAAGTCACTGGCGCTTTAGAGCGCTCAATGGCCCTAAAGGTCTCCAGATCTGTTGGATGGACCTTTCCAATCAGGTTTAGTTTCCCCTTCTTACGTTCGACCATTGCCAATCCTAACCCTTCCAACGCCTGGACCAAGTTCTCGTGGGTGTAATTCGTCAAATTCTCCACAAGCAAGAACCGGTCAGGAAACTCTCGAGGCAGAGCCAATAAGGATTTCCCAAAAAACTCACTCGCAAAGGAGTAGTCGAACACTTGCACTCCATCGAGATCAATCACCAAGGTATTCCCTGGTTCCAGCGCCTCAAGTTGCTTCTCGAGATCCTGGCGCGCTCGCCGCCCCGTATCGCGCGTCCACAGGTGCTCCCCGTAGGAGTCGGCAACACGAAATCGTTTCTCCATCACATTCACTGTATCACCTGTAGGACAGTTGTCAAGTTCGATTTTTCGACCGGAGATCTAGAGCAATCTGTACACCCACCATTTCTGGAACGCGGAATGCCCACCCTTGTTTCTTGTCCATCCTGTATCGTACTTTTCCCTTCCCAGAACGGATCTGTACCGCCCCCTGGTGTTTGTAGGCGATTTCCAAAAGGTAGTGCAATCCGGATCCCCTGGTACAGTCCTCATACTCGGAGGTTCCAAGTTCCGTCGCGGCCCGAATCGCGTCCAAGTCCGAGCTGATAAGCGTATGCCGCGGGTTGCGTCGTAGAGTCTCTGTGAACCCAGCACCACAGTCCGCTACGCCTATTTCAAGGAATTGCTTTCCACGTTCGCCGTACACCTGCATCGCCAGGAATCCAAAAGCCTTCTTGTTATGGTCAAATGTATTCTGTGCGATTTCAGAAACTGCCACCGCGACATCGAAGGCATCCGATTTCCGGTAGCGCAGGCGGTGTTGAAGCACCCATACTATCTGATCGAGTATTCCCGGCAGCTCCGAACCATCGTCAATTCTCGTCAACTCGATGAGCATCGGGTTTGATCCACGCAATCCGTCCATGCCGTAATACGTACTCGACCGGAATCCAGGTTCGATTTGCGCAATAGGCTCCACTAGACCGACAAAACCCGACCGAACAAGGTAGCTCCGAACACCCGAATCGTCGACAAGGACCTTTGGTTTCTCTCCCGCCAAATTAGCAGCGTAGCAAGCCGCCGCCAGTTGCGTGATCGCCGCTGATGTTATGAGTCGTGTCCCAGTGAGATCAAAGAAACTATTTCCGCTCTCGAACGGGTGCTGGCCCGCGAGCAGTTCATCGAAGGTAATCGAATCCAACTTGTCGATAGCCTTGGCTGGTGAGGTCATTCCCATAAACCGATATTTTAGCACTCTCGATCAGTTTGTCCACTGTAGATAATGCAGGGAGCCTCGCTTGATTGCCCTCAAAGACTCTAGGGAGTCATTCCATCGGAGGGTATAAACTCAAGAGGAATTATGGCTGAACATCTATCCCCAATTTACCTTGAGCTAGCCTGCGACGCAGTCCTAAGCAAGGAGCGACAGTATGAGCGTTCATGAATACAGCGCCCAGAGCGCTTATGAGCTGTTGATGCGCAAGCTGCAGGAGAAAGATGCAACACTCGCCGCTCGAGTCCAGGCAGCCGTTGATACAGGCAAAGATGTCGACGAGACTGAATCCCTTTCGACGGGACGAAAAAGGTCCCGAATTTACCGCAAGACAGCGCCGTACACCTACGACGAGGCATTGCAAGTCGCCCTTAATGCGCTCGCGGCATACTTCGTAGAACAGCCCCTCTTCCTCAATTCTTTCCTCGATAACATGGCCCCGGCGATACTTGAGGCACCTCATCGCCCGAATGACTCCTCGAGAATCGTCAAAAAGCAACTTCTTGCTGTTAGCCTCGAAACCAAAGGTAGCGAAAAAAGAACTGAAATTGAGCTACGCACAGAAACTCAAATCTCCGAGGCAGCAGAAGAGACCTTTGCGCTGCATCGGCTCCCGCCAGATCAAGTTCAAGCTCAAGTGGCGAATTTGGATCGCGTTCGTAAGTTCGCTACATTCGAGAATCAATAGCCATGGCCACCCTAGTTGAGCTCGAGACTGCCATTGACGCTTTACTGAACCACCCATTGGGTTTCGGCCACTATCAGTTGGTCAGACAAGTCGAAGAGAAAGCATACGAAGCATACGTGTTCGGTCTGTGCCTGCGAGCCGTGCGCGAATTGGGTATCACGCCGGTGCTTCGGGGAATCAACGGGGCTCCGACGCCGTTTGTATTCCGCGGTGCCCCCGGGCAGATTCACTCCCAGGCTCGCAACTACGGCTTTGCTTCGTTTACCATAAACAACCAAAATTTTGAGATTCATGCGGGCGTCGAGTTTAGAGGTGCTAGCCGCATGACCCATGAACTGGACGTTTGCATCATGCGTGCCGAGGACGCAGACCAGTGTCGCCAGCAACCCGATGATCCTCCTTCAGCGAGTCTCGTCGCCGGATGGGAATGCAAGTTCTATGCTGGAAATCTTGAAAAAGGCCTCGGTAGATCTTTCGTCGGGCTCATCGACGACATGGGCACCAACCTGCGTCTAAGTGGGTTCTGCTCAAATTCAAGCCATGTGCAGCTCAAGGATTATTTCCAACCCCAGGGCCGCCCCCATCCACATTTCAACTTGACGCCACTCGAGCCATCCAACGAAGACATCTTTGTCAACCAAATCAAGGGTGCTATAAAAAAGATGACGGGCGCATGATCTACGACGATAAGGCGTTCCCGGCTAGCTCGTAATTATCGTGACACTTACTTCAAATTGACCCTCGGGCTTCAACTTCTTTCGTGGTACATCCAAAGAGTGCCCTCCCAGACGCGCGGCCTGATCGTGGAAGTCGACGAGCAACTAGAATCCCTGGTTGAATCGCTCAACGCAGCTGTCAACACGCGCTCTTGCGTGGTAGTGCTGGAGGCCTGGTGCCGAAAACCGTACTTCCCCCTGCTACCCTTCCATCTGAATCTCCGGTGGGCGGGAAGACTTGCCGCGCTCCCCCTGACTCCGTCGGTTGGTCTAGCACCCTTTTTCGAAACCGACTTCCTGATCGCGTCCACGGCACTGTATGAGGTCCGCGACGTTCTCCGCCGGCGAACGGAAGGGCGAGTTACTCGAGCGAAAGACAAGCGATTTTCGGAGGACCTAGCGCCGCAAGACTGGGAACCAAAGGCAGGAAAACACACTTCCAAGCTCGGGCCGCTCACTTTACCCGGAACCTCGTACGTTGCCATCGACCAGGTGGGGGCGGACGGCGACATTACTCCCGGTCACAGATCAGTCCTCGGGCGCTTCGCTGTGCGCACGGGCTTACGACCGTCAGTACTCGTTCCTAGGCGACGCGCAACTTCTGCTAAAACGGCGTCAGCCTTCAAGACATTGGATCTCCTCCTCATCAACGCCCAGGGCCTTCGAGCGAGACGCACGGTTTCCGCACTTCAAGCCATACTCCGACAGTGCACCAGTAATGTGCCGATACTCCTTTTGGCATCCACTCCGACTGATTTACTTCCTCTTTTTGAGAACGGTATCGCGCCACCCACGCAGTTCCACTTTGTCGGCCATATCCGAGCCGACCTGCGTCTTGCGGTCACCCTGGTGGGGCGAGATCGCCCCTCTGTAGATCGTGAATTTGAGTTTGCCGTCGAAGGGCTCGACAAGCGCACCCCCGTGCTTGCCGACTTGGTGAAATCGGCCAAGGTCGCCTGGTGGGCCGCACGCCAAACGCTATGCCAGCAAGGCACTGAGCCTAGAGAGGTCCACCGCTTTTTGGCTGCGTTCGACCGCGCCGCAATTCAGATCCCGGTGGACGCTTCGCTACTTACCGACGCTCGACGCCTCTTGCAACGTGAACTCGCCAATCGCGAATTGCAGATCGAGAGGCTACATGCGTTGATCGAGGCAACGATGCATGTTCCGGGAGAATCCGAGATTCTCGTTCTAGTGAGGGACAATGAAGATGCACAGGAACTTAAGCAAGGTCTTGCCGAAAAACTGGGTCTGACAACGGAAGGAGTCGAAGAGATCGGTGTACACGTCACCGGTGCGAGAGGGTATTGGCCTGACCGCCTTTTCAGCGCTGTCGTGACCGCAGGATACTTCGGCAACCGAACGATCGACGTTCTCTTGGCATCTCGTGCTAGGCACCTTCGCCTTGTTCTAGATCCTATCGAGGCCCGCGCCGCCTGGTATCACGTTCGAAAATCTGTCGACCTGCTAAAATCCGCAGCGCCTGCCGACGTACAAGAGGGGCTGCAGACCATGGCAAACGAAATAGCTCGTCACGTAGCAGCCTTCGGAGAGCTAATTGAACTTTCGCTGATGCCGAGCGGCCCTGGTCAGCCCGCCTTCTCCGAAGAAGCCATTGCCGACCGCCCATCTTCCCCTCAGCACGCTCTGATAATATTCACAGATGGAACGTCTCTCGAGGTCAACCTACACGCGCGGTTCGAGGTCATGAGGGAAGCCGGAAAACGACTCAAGAGTCTGCAAGCGCGTCTTTTGGAGGCGGGCGACCAGGTGGTTGTGCTCCGAGAGGACTCCCATTCACTATTCTCCGACAAACTTCTGGCCACGTTGGACCACGGTCCACTTGCTCGTCAAGCCGACAAGCGTACAACCTGGCTTTCCGTTGTGAAATCCGTCTTGGGCAACGGCAAACGGACCGCTCAGAGCATCGCGCAGACGATGACTGAGACTGGCCACGCCGTTGACCCGACAACCGTTCGCACCTGGCTGCGGCTGGATGATGGCGAAGAAGCTTCAGTGCCCGATCGACCGGACCGGTTCCTCGGATTCGCCGCGGCTCTTGGCATTACGCTCGATCGCGAAGTGCTACTTGACCTGTTCAGCGGAATCCATTCCTGGCGAGTGAACCACCGCAAGTTTGGTCGGGAACTCGCTCGAGCCGTACGAGCCGCTTGTCTTGGTCGCCTCGATGCAGACTCGCTAAGAAGAATCGAGCGAGATTGGGGAATGAACGCCCGCTACCTCGTCGAGGGGGCACGAGTTGCAACCGTTGACGAAGTGATTTTGCCAGAGGCTTCAGAGAATGCCCCTAACTGATACCGACTACAATGCGTTTGCTACTACTCTCGCGCAGAGGTTCTCCGACCGCGCGAGAGGTCTGGACGAAGGAAGCGTTCGTCTCGTTGGTCTACGACCTGCAGACCACATCCTCGCGGGTTTTCTCACGCCTGTCTCTGTCACGCCGATCGCTTTCCCCGGAACAACATCAACGCCTACGCCAAACGAGCAATCCTCCGGTGAGGACGACTTGGCAGATGATCTTCCCCGCGACTCAGCATACGAACAGACCGCAATTGGCCTCGAATGGATTGCACCACTCGAAGCTCTCGTTGCCAACCGACAACTGCGAGTGGATGTAGGATTTTTCGTTTACCTACGTAGACTGCCCACCTTCTCTGAGCAGCGGCAGCACTCGATTTGGAGGGATGCCCCCCAACCGACCCAGGCGCCGCCCCGACCAACCGCGGCTGTCCCGTCGTCATCCGCGAAAATCACAAACGTAGTTCCAGTTTGGACCCGCGAGCGAATTTCCAATCTCCGCGTGAGTATCGATTTAGGTGACCTCCGCCAACAACGGAGAATCTCGCGGGACCTTAGCGAGCAAATCCGTTCCGCAGTGCAATTGATTCTCCTGGACCGTGCCTTCCCAGGGCGCCAACCAATTTCGATCGAGCAAAGCACGCTTACCTCTGCAGAGGCTTTTGAAGCAGAGCTTGTGGCTCTACGGAATGTTCCGCACCTATTAGAGTGGCGCGCGGCGGTCGACGTCCGACTGTCCAGTGTGCCAACGCTCCCCGGCTGTGTCCGTCTCGCCCTGAGGGTGATCAACTACACGGATCCGCCCGGGAAACGAAGCTTGGACTACGCTGACCCAAATCTCTACGCCGTCAAATTGAACGCCCGTCTGCCTCGACAAGCACACGTGCCTACGATTTTCCAGGAACTGCCAGCAAGTTTTCGGTACGACCGCGAAATGATCGCTACAGGTATCAACGCTCAAGCCTTGGGCCATTACGAGGACGAAGAACTATTGCTCGAAACAGACACCATCCCGCAGACGACCGTGCCGCGCCTGGAGCCACGAGAAATTCCAGGCGCCAGCCCAGAGTTTGCCCGACTCGTGAGGGACCCAGTTCCAATCTTGCGAACCATTTCTGAAGCAATGCGCCGTTACGACGACGATGCATGGGGCCGAAAAATCCGTGCCCTTGACGGCTTGGAACAAAACGAAGCTCGCGACGCTCGAGAACGCTTCCGCACAGAGATTGCTCGGTTTGACCGCGGCATTGACCTGCTGGCGCAAGATCGCTTTCCGTTCATTCGCCGCGCCTTCGAGCTAATGAACGAAGCGATGGGCGTGGCAACAAGTCCGCACCTAACCTGGCGCCTGTTTCAGATTGTGTTCATCGTGGCGCAACTCCCTGGGTTGGCAGGCCGTGAATATGCTGAGCTCGAGAACGAGGACAGCTCCTTTGTAGACATCCTCTGGTTCGCTGCCGGCGGCGGCAAAACGGAAGCATTCCTAGGCTTAATTGTGTGGCAGGCGTTCTTTGACCGTCTTCGCGGCAAGCACGTCGGAGTAACCGCGCTCGTACGTTTTCCCCTCCGACTGCTCACTTTTCAACAGTTGCAGCGCCTCGCGCGCGCGCTCGCTGCAGCCGAAGTCATCCGACAGCGGGAACGGCTCGGCGGTGCCCGATTTTCCATGGGATATTTTGTCGGCAGTGGCGTAACCCCCAACACCATCTCGAACGAACAGCATGCTCGATTTCTCTCTCGGGGCATCGATGAGCGTCTGCAGCGCGTATTCCTCTGCCCTTTTTGCACCTCACGCGTGAATCTCAGCTACGACCCAGAACTCAGGCTGGTCGGGCACCAATGTACAAATCCACACTGTCCGGGAAGAACGGAACGGCTTCCGGTCTACGTGGTTGATGACGACCTCTATCGATTCCTACCGACGGTCATCGTTTCAACTGTGGATAAACTCGCCCAGCTGGGCCAAAACCAGCGCTTCGCCAACTTTTTCGGCCGCTTTGACCTCCTCTGCCATCGACATGGCGTAAGTTTTCGTGGGACGAACCGGCGCCTCTGTCCCGCCGCAGGCGACTTTGCGCTCGGCACGAGACCCGAACGTTGCGGCGACTCGCAGGTCTCTTACGGACCGTTCCACGACCCCGCACCAGCGCTTCTCGTGCAAGACGAGCTACATCTGTTGTGCGAAGAGCTCGGGACGTTTGACGCTCACTACGAAACGGGGGTTATGGAACTCGCACGCGCCCTAGGCTTCCGGCCTTGGAAAATTATCGCCGCCACAGCAACGATCAAGGATTTCGAACAGCAAGCGTGGCAACTCTATCTGCAGCGGTCCAGACAATTCCCGGGTCCCGGACCCGAGGCATATGACTCGTTTTACTATCGCCAAAACACCGCGAGAATCGGCCGTGTCTTCGTCGGTGTTCTCGGTGTCGGACGAAAGCATACTCCCGCAGTTACCCGCGCGCTTTCACTCTTGTACTTGGAGCTGCAAGCTGCCAGAGAATTGGCAGAACAAAATCCCACCGCAGCTTCATCACTCTATGGCACAGCAGCCCTGTCGTCGGAGGAATTCCGCCTGTTAATTTTTCTCTACGAGTTGCCCCTAACCTATGTCCTGACCCGCAAAGGTTCCGACCAAGTCGCGGAAGCCATCGAATCGCGCGTGAAGAGAGAGTTGCGCGATCTCGCCCCGAACCACGGAGATCTCATCGTCGACACGTTCAACGGTGGCGTGGACATCACAGAAATGATTGCGGCGATGGAGACCATACGCACGGCAAATCCCTTAGGTAACCCTGCTGAACGCATCCGCGGATTAGTCACAACGAACATCATTGGACACGGCGTTGACGTCGACCGATTCAATGTCATCGTCTTTGCCGGATTCACTCGTTTGGTCGCCGAATATATCCAAGCGTCAGCCCGTGTTGGCAGAACATTTCCTGGGATATCCCTATTTGTTGCAACTCCGCAAAGCGAACGTGACCGAAGCATCTTCGACCGGTTTAGAAAATTCCATGATTACTTAGATCGACTCGTAGATCCTACGGCCGTTAATCGCTGGCCGGAGCCTGCACTTGGACGAACTGTCCCAGGGCTGCTCTGTGGCTATCTGATGGGGTGTGCCGCACAACAGCTCAGGACACCACTGGCAACCGTAGAAAACGTCCAGGACAGCTATGGGAGAGCTGGTGCACAGTCACTCGAGGATGCGGCAATCCTTGCTTGGATGAATCGCGCGTACGGCACAGATGCCGCTCCATCTCCCCGGTATCGCGAACGCTTAGTGACGAGGGTTCGTAACGCATTCAGCTCCATCGTCAACATGCAGCGCCGCCAAGGCGGAATGCCTCGATCGTTAAACATACACTTGGGCGCGATGCGCAGTTTGCGAGATGTTGACGACCCTGCGTTCATCGAAACTACAGATCCCGTTGACCAGGCGATCCTCAAGAGGCTCATCAATGGCTGAAGACCCATCCGGGCGCAGGCGAACGCGCGCCCCATCAGCGACCGGAACTCCTCCGCCCCGCATGCACAATTCGGGCGAAAGCGATGACTCGCCTGAACAAGAACGCCGCCTCGTCATGCAACGCGGTGTTTCTCAGTTGCTTTTCAACTACCTCCCCGAACGAACCGTGGACTGGGAAGATGGCCTCGCGATCGTGATTCTAGGTGGTGTCCGCCTCTCGTCTGCTTGGGATGAAAATCAATGTGTCAGTGTGCTGGACGAAATCTCACATCTGTTTGATCGCTGGAGGAGCAGGGGCGGTACTGTAGATCCTAATTTTCCCGATCCCAGCACAGAACGAGCCCGATTCACAATCGGTCTGCCTCAGGCCATCGAGGCTACGGTGCTCCACACGGCGTTGGTCTGTCCCAGCTGTTCCCGCCTTTCTTTCCCCTCCCGAAGAGATATCGCGCGTCTCACGAGGGGCGAGTTTCACTGTCCGGGATGCGGTCGTCAAGGCTTGCGTCAGATTCCTTACGTTTTCGTGCACGGCTGCGGACAGCTCGTTCCGATCACGGAATGGCTTCCGGCTACTCGTAGAGGCGAGGACGGCACGATCGAAGCCACCAACCACCCGATTCGCTGCCAGAGATGCGGCACAGCTGGTGCTCTTGTGATGCCCTTACGAACCGAGCGCGTTCGAGACATGAGAATCGTTTGCCAAACCTGCGATACGCAGGTGGTCGAGCGCCTCACCGCGCGCTGCAGTCGTTGCCTACAGGGAGCCATGCGGAGACGCCAAGCTTCTCCGCCCAATCCATCTTCCGAAGAACACCCCACACCAGACCAAGCTGCGACCATCGTGACGCGAATTGCCATGCGCGTTTCACGATACAGTGCGAGCGATACCTATTATCCTCAAACGCTTTCGATGCTGCGACTCGACCGCCCAACCGTTACATCTACAACAGATGAAGAACAGACGCTCCTTCGTAGGATGCTCTCCCCAGCGCAGCGTCCCACGACAAACCAACGGACCGCCGAGGGTTTGGGTGCCCTTGTGCGCCGCTTGCAGGTCGCCGAAGCAACCGGCAACCGCGAAGAAGCCGAACGTGTCCGCACTTTGATTGCTCAGGCGGCGAGGGCTCCGACCACGCTGAGCCCTGAGCCAGTCGATGAACGAATCGTTCCCTCGAGCCCGGATGTGGAGAAGTCCATCCTAGAAAGCTTGGCGTTTCGGCAGACTGTATCGGTTCGTCCTGCTCTCGCCGTCGCCGCACAAGGGGCGGGTTCGAGTGAGCTTCTTGCACAGCAAATTGACCTAACGCGAACCCGCCTCGGCATCCGCGAGCTATTAGTGGTTGACGATCTGCCAGTCATTACTGCTACTTTCGGTTATACTCGCCGATCCTTCGAGCCGACCTACGAAGAACTATCCGCCACTAACCTGCCCACTCAGATTCGAGCGTTTCCGTCGCTGCAAAGACTAGCAGAGCAGCGACTCGGTCGTCCGGAAGTGGTCGGCACCGTTCCGATCCTCGCTCGGGAAGGGGAGCACGAAGGCATCTTTCTCTCGCTCGACCCTGAACGAGTTTTGAGATGGTTGCGTTTGAACGGGATTGAACCGCCATTTCCCGAACTCCCTCCGATTGCCCGCATCCTTGCTGTTCTCGAGCCAGTGGATCGCTACTATGACGATGTGTGGTTGCGACCAGCCCGCCGACTGTTTTTTGGGCTGGTCCATAGCCTTTCACACATGATGATGCGCGCCGTGAGCCGTTTCGCTGGCCTCGAGCGTACTAGTCTTAGTGAATACATCTTCTTACCGTTACTAGGAACCGTTGTCTTCGACAACTCCAGCACGTTTCGCCTTGGAGGTATTGAGACCCTTGCGCGCGATCAGCTGGCAGCGTTTCTGGCAGCCTTGTCCTCGGAAGCCACCGAATGCCTTTACGACGCCTCGTGTATAGACCATCGCGGCGCTTGCCACGGGTGTATTCACTCTCCAGAGATTTGCTGCCGCGTTTTCAATCACGGATTGTCACGCGCTTTCCTCATTGGGGGCCACGCGCCATGGGCCGACGTTTCTTCGGACCTGCGTATCGTCGGCTATTGGGCGATGGATGAGGTCGACGCATGACCGACCGATACATCGAGGTCGCGGACCGATTGAGCAGCTTTACAGAATCATGGAAGAAGTACTTAGGTTTGCACGAACCGCATTCTAGGCTCAGTTTAGTATGGAGGAACTAATCTCGATGTCTACCGCCCATTCGATTCTGAACAGAGAAGTGCGACGCCGCCATGGAATTTTCTATACCCCAGACGCTCTGGCGCACAGCATCGCACAATGGGCCGTTACCAAGCCTGGCGCAACTATTCTGGATCCAAGTTTCGGCGGTTGCGCATTCCTGCGCGCTGCGGTTAGCCGCTTGCGCAACTTACAAGCTCCGTGCGCCGCGCGGCAGGTATTCGGAGCAGACCGTGACCCAGCGGCTCGCACTTGGCTCTCGTCGATTCTGGAGCAAGGTGCGCATGAGGAACAGTTCCTCTTCCAGGATTTCCTTTCCCTCCGTCCGCAGCAATTCCGAACTCTCTTCAGCGCCGTGCTCGGAAATCCTCCCTATGTGAAACACCATTCAATACCCCACCGGCTCCAGCGCGCCGCGGCCCGAGCGCTCACCGAAAATGATTTACGTCTCTCCGCGATGGCAAGTTATTGGGCGTACTTCGTGTTGCATTCGATTGACTTCGTAGCCCCGGGCGGACGTCTCGCGCTCATCTTGCCCGGTTCCCTAATACACGCGGATTACGCATCCGTTGTCCGGACATCGCTGAAAGACGCTTTCGGTAAGGTAACCGCAATCTTTCTTCAAGAACGGATCTTTCCAGAAGCCGAAGAAGAGAGTGTCCTCTTGTTCGCCGAACAGCGCGGTCAAAAGATGACAGAGGTTCGTGTCGGACTCGCTTCATGCACCTCCATCCGTCTTGATGAAGAAGGCCTTGACCGATGCACCCAGCCCCTAGCGTCTCCAGAAGGTGAGGATTCTTGGCTCCGCGCTATCCTTGATTCGAAGGTCCTCTCTATCTACGACCAAGCGGCAACCCAGTGTTGCCAACTCCGAGACAAGGCCAAGATTCGAATTGGGACAGTTACCGGTGCAAATCGTTTCTTCGTACTCAGGCCTTCTGTCTTCCGGGAATTGTCAATTCCGCGACATTACGCAACACCCATCCTGAGCCGTGCTTCACTCCTGCACGGATTGGTATTTGACAAAACCGCTCTCAAGAACGCTCATAAGTCCGACTGTGCCTGCCTGCTCATTCGTCCCCCTTTGCGGGCATCCACCGACAGTGCGGTCAAAGCATATTTGCGCAGAGGGATCAAAGAAGGAATTCACGAGCGTCTGAAGTGTTCGATTCGGGAACCATGGTACAGAGTCAGGATCGGCACGGTGCCTCACGCCTTTTTGACATATATGTCTGGCATGGCCCCACGACTCGTGCTCAATACTGCGCAAATACCTTCTACCAATGCTATCCACGGCCTGACATGGCTTGAAACCGTTTCGGAACGCGAGTCCAGGTCTATAGCAGTCGGTTTTCTCTCCACTCTGACTCAATTGAGCGCAGAGCTCGAGGGCAGGAGCTACGGCGGTGGTGTCCTGAAGTTAGAGCCCTCAGAAGCAGGTTCACTCCTAATTCCTCTCCTTGGCAGCGACACACCGCGAACCATATTCCGATCGGCCCATCAGCTGTGTCGTCAAGGCGACGAAAGCAGCGCAACCCAAATGGTGGACGAAATTCTCCAACGAGAACTTCTCACACGTAGTGAGCTCTCACGACTGCGAGTTGGACTCCAAATGCTTCGCCGTCGGCGCCTTGGACGAATCGTCGTGCAACTCGGTGGCGAAGAAACCGTCCCAACGCAAATCGAATCACCACCGAATCTGAACCCCTTAACCGCGCCCGCGCACCGCTTCGGAGACCTACACCAAAGTAAGCTATTGGCTAACGGCCTCCCTTGAAGCGAACCAGATCACTGAGTCACATCGCTCTGCTGTCGACCTTCCGCAGAATGGCCTAGCTCCAGAAGTGGTCGCCCTCGTGTCTGGCATGTCCTTCAATAGGGCTTCCGAATTCGCTCGCCGATGAATGTTCCTGCACACTATGGGGATTGTGGCGCTAAAATTGTAACGCTGTGAGACGGAGCAGAATTCATGCTACAGCAGTGCGAGCACGTCATATGGTTTGACGCAGAAGTGGGCTCTGGACGTGATTATTCTCTCGCCGATGGGACTCGTCCAAACGGAATGAGACGGGAACGGAACCAGCTATACATACCCGCTTTTGTGCTTGACAAATCATATAGCCCTATACTAATATAGAAATGCCGACTTACTCTACTGTCGAAGTGGCGGAACTTGTCGGCGTTAGCTGGGATACTCTCAGTCGCTGGATACGGGAGAAAAAGTTTCCTGTCCCTCTGGTTAGGTTGTTAGGACGCATCCGAGTCCGTGTTTGGACTGAAGAAGATGTTGAGAAGGTCAGGAAATACAAGAAAGACCACTACTGGGGTAAGGGCGGACGCAAGAAGCGAAAGAAACAAGGAAAGTGAATTAGCGGGACGCGCAGGTGCTAGAACACCGAGCGCGCCCCTGACCGAAGTCGCACGGTTGAGGTGCAACGATGGCTGTAGACGAAGTTATCCATTTCCCGTTCTGGGCGCAACTTTCCCGCCGCCCTAATTCCCCGGCTCTTTCCCCACCTGAGCCGGTCGCGGAACCCCCTCCATAGGTGAAAACAGGGCGGATATCTGTCCCTTGCCGCAGGACTCTGAGCCGCTCCGCAATTCGTGTGTCCAACCAACACTCCGAATATTTCTTCTGAAACTGTCATTGAACGAAGAAACCAGAAGGGCAGCCCCCGGCAGCATAAAATGGTGCGGAAATGACCAAAGCCGACGCCTATACCGAGATCTACCTCTGGAATCTGAACATGGACCGGTTGATTCGTGTTCTGCAGCGTCTGGATCTCCACTCTACTCGTTCGCAGCGAGAGCTGAAAGCGTACGCAATCCGGCTCGAAGAAATCCGTGCTGGACTGAATGCCGATTTCGCCGAAGTGATGATCGCGCGTGAACGCGCCGATGAATTTCGATTCTGGACTTGGCGAATCGCTCTAGAAAAGCAGACAAAGCTTCCCAACTGAACTAATTCCCTCTCTCTCACAGTTGGCAAAGTCACGAAACTGATGTGTCCACGCTGTAGACGTTGCGTGGTTTCAATGCACCCATCATATGAATCGTCGACACACACTGTGTTGGTTGCACAAGGTAATCAAGGGTTTCTGGAATGGGCGAATGGAAGGCGTGTTTTACTCTGCGGATTCGGCCGAATCTCCGGCTTGAGTTAGAGCAATTTGCGGCGCGGGAACAACGCTCGCTCGGAAATATCGGTGCAGTCCTTTTGGAGTGGAGCTTCCAGCAACTCAAAGCCGCTGGCTCGATCGACCGCTTGCTGAGATATGGAATTCGAGACTCTACCCCTCGGCAGAAGCGGGGCTGAATCAAACGGACTGTCATCGGAGGTGTTCGGCCGTGGAAACGCTTCATGGCCACTCCTCAACCTCTGGGCTCCGCACACGCTGCAAGTCCTAAGTCAGGCCGGTAGGTTATGGTTCCAGGGCTCTCGCCACTGGCGCAGAACCGGCAAGGTGTTTCTCCAGCCGGCTAGCCGCCTCATGCAGATCACGCTCGGCAACAATATTGTACCTATCGAAGACCGAGCGTGTTTTGTGACCGGAAATCGCCATGGCCACCCGTTCTGGAACGCCGGCACGTACCAAGTTCCGCACAGCACTGCGTCGAAGGTCATGAAATAACCTTCCTGAGAGACCAGCCCGTTGGCAGGCCGACTTCCACGCTCTCTGGAAATTGCCAATCCGCTGTCCCTTCCTATGGAAGACGTAAACACATTCCGGAAAACGTGAGACGCTGGTGGCTTTTTGTATTTTGAGAGCTTCGAGCAGTTCGCCGGTGAGGGGAATTGTTCTAGGCTGGTCGTTCTTTGTGCTTCTAGGTTCGAGATGTACAGCATGTCGGTCCAAGTCGACTTGTTCCCACTTTAGGCTCAGGATTTCGCCCTCGCGCGCCCCCGTGAAGTAACCAAACGCCAGCACTGGCTTCAGGTATTCGGGCAACTCGCGTTGAAGCGCTAAGTACTCGTCGTGCTCGAAGAATCCTTTCCGAACATTGCACTCCCTCAGCATAGGAATGTGAGGAACGCGGACAACTTTAGGTGGCGTCATTTCGGACGCCAAGTTGAACATTCGCTTAAGAGCCGCGAGTTCACGATTAATGCTTCCGTTGCTCGCGCTCTCCTGCTGTCTTTGAATTACGTAGGCGCGCACACGCTCGGTTGTAACGTTAACTGCTCGAAAGCCTCCGAAAAAAGGCATCAAGTGCAGGTTGATTCTTCTCTTTAGCCAAACAAGCGATTTCCTGTTATTGGTCTGGTACTCGTTTAAGAGATCTTGGGCTAGTTCTTCGAAGCGCACCCGTTCGGTTTCCAGGCCCAAAAAGACGCCCGTGCTAATTTCTCCTTCGCGCTTCTGCAGCAACCGCTTGCCATCCAAACGACTCTGCGACTTGCTGCTTTCTCGGAGGCATTTTCCCTTCCGGTAGTACTTGACCCACCAGATGCGGCCTCTTCGATAGAGCATTCCCATGATTCACCTCCCACGAGCGACTACGCCGCGTGCTACGCGCAGATTCACGCTGCATTCGGCTCCTTAATCGAATTGAATAGGAAATTAGTGTTTACCCACTGAGCTTAAGCAGACTGTTTTGATCGGCTGACGCGGAGGAGGCTTTCTTATTGCATTAGTGGTTCGAGAGATGAATTTGGCAAACGTTCCCTGATCTGCGGCCGACCCGCAAATCCGCCCATTGAAAATCGTCCCAGCTGCGGACCCAAGCTCAGCTAACTAGCTGCATATCTATTCGATAGATCGTCTGCACATGAGAGGGTGGCTTAGCTGTGAAGTTCAGGGAGTCAAGAAACGATACCATGACACATAGGGGGAAGCTGGTCTTTACGGTCCTCGGTGCGGTCACTGAACTCGAACGGAATCTGATCGTCGAGAGAGTACGCGCAGGTCTGCGTCACGCCAAAGCAAAAGGAAAGCGATTGGGACGGCCTAAGAAGAAATCTGCTTATACGGGACAGATTTTATCATTGCGTGAAATCGTGCGCCACGACTCGCCAGCAGCCCTCACAAGATGAGTGTTTCTGTCGGAACGGTCTTCGCCACTGCTGAAGAGAGCTTGACCTGCGGACGGAAGCCAAAACTAGCTGCGACTGCTGCTGTGCTAGGCTTTTCTAAGATGAAGTCGAGCAAACTATCTTTCATCGCTGAACTGTTCGTCTGCGGCACCTTCCTCTGCGGTGGAATCGCCAGAGCCCAACTTCCCGATCGAATCCTGGTCTTTGATTGCCGGATCACAATAGATAGGGATCGCACCCTGCACGTTGAGGAAAGATTTGAAATTGTCAACGGTAGCGGCATCTTCGATAGCGGGTTTCATCGGCAATTGCGGATTAAACCCATCAGTCCTCAGCGGGTGAAGGTGGGTTCGTTTCAATCGGTCGGGGCGAAAGTTGACGTACATGATGCTGTGCTTCGCACGAACGAGGATGGGAATGTATTCGATATCGGAATTGCGACTCAAGCCGGCACTCTGTCGCGGGGTAACCATGTAATTGAGCTCAGCTATACGGCTAAGCATCAATTCGCCATCTACGACAGTTTTGAGGATCTGAATCAAAACATAAGCGGCGACTGGCCGGTCTCTATCGAAAAGGCCACAGTTGAATTGAACTTTCCTGGGAGACTTCCCAAGGAGGCCGGCGTAAGTGCGGATACTGGCACGAATTCCGATTTTAAGTTTGACTGCGTTCGCACCGATTTCCCATCGGGCATGAGGTTTGAAACGACGCACCCCCTATCCCCTGGAAATCGCTTATCGATCTCAGCCAGATTTCCACACCCAGGCTACTTTGTCTCAAACTTCAAAGAGGATGGGTATCGAGCTGTTCTACAAAATCACCCCCTATTACTTCCGGGGTTGGTCTCCCTTTCCGGTTCAATCGTCTTCGCTGTCGCCGGATTCATCGTTTGGCGACGCGCCCCTGGAAGCCTTGAGGCCACTTCGGCTGTGCCCACTGACAGCAGCCCTTCTCCCAGCTTTTGGCCTGAAGTCATAAGGTTATACCGCTTTCCGATGGTAATGTTTGGTTTGGCGATCGTTCCCGGGCTCAATTTCATCACATATTCCGGACACGGTGGTCCCGGTTGGTTCTTTGTTCCCCTGTGTTTTCCATGGGTGATCGTGCGGATACTCTTCAAAATTGCGAAAGGATCTGAGGCGTCAAGCAGGTGGTACAAGAGCTTCTTCAAGATAACCATCCCGTCTTATATCGCCATCTCGCTTCCACTTTCTTGGGCCGCGGTAACATCTATTCGCATGGCTTTCGGGTTGCCAATCTCTACCTGGACCTTCTTTGCCCTGATGGTCTCGCCTTTCCCATGGTGGTACTTCACCTGATTTCCAAGCATTTCCAGTACTGTGGGTAGCACGCGCCTCGTAGCGCCCGGTAAGTTTGAATGCATAGGTCGAAGGAGGAGCGCTTGGTGTACAAAAGCTGAACTCAGCGGACGCTGATTCAGAGACACCAAGGAGGCTCCCCCATGGAACCTATGTATTACATCGGACTGGATGTTCACAAGCGGAAGATCAGCTACTGCGTGAAGGACAGTAGTGGCAAGGTTTTCGCCGAAGGATTGCTTCCCGCCACACGCCTTGACCTGGACCTGTGGATGAAAACGCTGCCACAGCCGTGGAGCGCGGCGATGGAAGCGACCATGTTCACGGGCTGGATTTACGATCACCTCAAGCCGCATGCAGCCGTTCTGAAGGTGGCGCACCCGCTGATGCTGCGCGCCATCGCCGCCGCAAAGAAAAAGAACGACCGCATTGACGCCGGCAAGATCTGCGATTGCTTGCGCTGCGATTTTCTTCCTGAGTGCTACATGGCCTCGACCGCGATTCGCGAACGGCGGCGCACGCTGCGCTACCGCAACCTGCTGGTGCGCCAGATGGTGCAGATGAAAATCAAGATCAGCGCGCTGCTGATGGAAGCGGGGGTGAGCTACAACAAGCAGCGGCTGCACAAGGCTGGGAACTTCCGCGAACTGCTGGCTAGGAATCCCGATATCGATGAAGGGTTAGGTTCGCTGCTGCGGTTATGCCGCGAAACAGTGGTGCGCCTGCAGAAAACCGAGAGTGCGCTGGTGCGATCGCTGGAGCGTGATCCATTGTTGCTGGATCGTGTGGAGCGGCTGATGACGATTCCCGCCGTGGGGCCGATCACGGCGTTGACCTGGGCACTCGAAGTAGGAGACGTGCAGCGATTTTCCTCGATCAAAAAAGCCATCAGCTACTGCGGGTTGGAGATGGTGCGTACAGCATTCTTGGTTCCGGCGTAAACCGCCATGGTGGGCGAAATCGTTATGCCCGCGGTGGAGGCCACGGTGACGAAATGCCCGGAACCCTGCTTACGGAAAATGGGCAGCGCAGCGGCGATCCCGTACAGAAAGCCCTTCAGGTTCACATCGATCATTTCTTCCCAGTCCGCGACGCGCAGCTCGTCGAGCCGCGAGATCGGTCCGATGCCGGCATTGCTGACCAGGACATCGAGTCGGCCGAACCGGGCGGAAGCCATCTCTACAAGAGCAACCAAGTCTTCAGACCTCCTAACATCCGTCGGAAGATAAGCCGCCTCGCCTCCTCCCTGTGTGATACGCGTTGCGAGGCTCTCTAAGTGTTCCGTGCGCCGTGCGCCAAGGACCACCTTTGCACCGCGCCCAGCCAGCAGAAGAGCGGATGCCGCTCCGATACCGCTGCTCGCGCCTGTGATCGCGATAACCTTGCCTGACATTGTGGTTGATGTAGCTCCAAATGTGTTCGCCATGGGTTTCTCCTCCCCGCCGACCCTTCAGTGCATGGGCAGTGTATCGTTGAGGTTATTGAAGCAGGTCAGTCAGAGCGAGCGTTGTCTAGGTCGTGACCCCGGCCATTTCGCGAAGACGATCATTAGCGAAATACTGGGCCTGTCCTTCTTCGACAGCCTGCAGAACGAGGTCGGCCACGAATTCAGGCTTGTCACCATCGGCGTAATGAGCCGCGGGTCCGCCACCCGCTGGATTACCCATTCTATTCTTGCCGAAGCTCGTCGCCGTGATGAATGGGTAGATTTCGCTGACGACTATGCGGTCCTTTTCCAACTCGACGCGCGCGGTAAGAGTAAAGCCAAGAAGCGCACGCTTCGATGAGGAGTAGACGCTATATTGAGGAACGGTCATGAAAGCAGTCCCCGAATTGATGTTTACGATGCTTCCGCCGCCTTGCGCCCGCATCACTGGAATCACGGCCTTCATTGCTACGATCGGTCCCAGAACGTTGAGATGGAAGATTTCGTCAAAAATCTCGGGTTCGATCTCTTCTATTGCGGCCGCATAGCTACGGCCTGCATTGTTTACGAGCCCGTCGATGCGGCCGTAGTGCTTGTATACGGCGCCTACGGCTTCCCGCACCCGGTCAAATTGGGTCATGTCTACCGTGAACGGAAAACTGCGTGGAAGCTTCTGTGCCAATTCTTTCAGCGCATCGGTGCTGCGAGCGAGAAGGGCGACCTTCGCGCCCCGCTCAGAAAGAGCGATTGCCGTCGAAAGGCCTATGCCCGACGAAGCGCCGGTCACAATGAATACGCGATCTTTAATCTCCATCGTTTTGATCCTCCTATTCCGACGATTAGGCGCTGTGCGCCACCGAGGTGACGCTTGTACCGGTGTCCGAATAGCGCATCTGTTCCAGATCCACCATTAGCGCTGGACCCGTTGGATTCCATCCTAACCGCTTACGGGTTTGTGCGCTCGAACCCGTAAGATCGCGACCAAAGAGTGCCGCCAGCCAGCCGAAATGAGCTGCTGCTTCCTCGGATGATTTCGACACAACCGGCACCTGCAGGCCGCGGCCAATAGCCTCGGCAATGTCCCGAAGCGGCACCCCCTCCTCGGCGACGGCGTGATACTTTGCGCCAGCCTTCTGCTTTTCAAACGCAAGCCTGTAGAGGCGAGCCGCATCGAGGACATGGACGGCCGCCCAGCGGTTGAGTCCGTCGCCCAGATACGCTGAGACACCCTTCTCGCGAGCCACCGCGATTGCGAACGAAACAAGGCCCTGCTTGACTGTGTCGTGAACCTGCGGAAGCCGCACAACCGACACGCGCACACCGCGGTTGAGCAGCGCGTCAGCCGCAGCTTCCGACAAACGCGGAAAGGACGGAGAAGGAGCATCGTCTTCCGTAGCGAGACGCCCCTCCGCTACTGTTGCCATTCCAGAGGTCACAAGCATTGGCCGCGCGGAGCCTTCAAGCGCCAAGCCAAGGACTTCGATGGCACGCCGGTCGTCCTCGCAGTTTGCCGCGAACTTCGAGAAATCGTGGTTAAAGGCTAGGTGGATCACGCCATCCGACATGGCCGCGGCTTCGCGCAGGCCTTCGAGGTCGGAAATATCGCCGCGATGGACCTGTGCGCCCGCGGCCACCAGGGCCTTGGCGCCCTCTTCAGAACGCGCGAGGCCCAGGACCTGATGGCCGGAACCGATGAACTCCCGAACGACTGCCGAACCGATGAATCCAGTAGCACCTGTCACAAATACTTTCATTGTTCGTTCCCCCTGATCCTTAAAAGTTCTCTCCAACCATTTCTTCGCTTTTCTTCCAGAGCGCCTCGGCGTTCGCGGGATCGAGCGCATACGCGCGCACCCCTTCGCTGACGCCGGTAATCGTGACCGAATCGGGCACAATTTTTCCCGCGTGGCAGTTCTCGCAATACCGGCCACCGATTTCATCCGCGGGAGCAACGACCGCGGTCCATACGGAGGTTGCGGCTCCTTGCGGGACGGTTTTCCACTTGAACGGTCCCTTGCCCTCCGCGGCCAATTGCGTGCTGATCTGGTCGATCAACCCCTGAAGGCGGCCCGGCTCCATGTAGCGCGCCAGTTCGGTTTCAATCACACCTGGATGCACCGCCGCCGCGCGCACGCCGCGTCCACGGTGGCGTCGGTCAAACGCTACAGCGAAGAGAATGTTCGCGGTCTTCGAACGGCCGTAGGCGACAAACGGGTCGTAGGCGGTTCGCTCAAAGTTGGGGTCTTCAAGGTCAACGTTGGAGAGGCGATGACCAGCAGAAGAGAGGTTGATGAGCCTGCCGCCTTTGCGCAGAAGAGGCGCAATCCGGTTGACCAGCACAAAGTGGCCGAGATGATTAGTGCCAAATTGCGTCTCAAAACCATCCGCCGTGTGGCCGAAGGGTGTGGCCATCACGCCTGCATTGGCGATAACCACGTCGAAGAACTGCCCCTTCGCCAGCAGTTCATCCGCACATTCACGCACGCTTTTGAGGCTAGCGAGATCGAGCGCGACGAGTTCGAGACTTCCGCAGGCAGCCGCAGCATCTTTGCTGACCTGTGCGGTCGCCGCTTCAGCTTTTTTCAAATCGCGCGCGGCACCGACGACCTCTGCCCCGTGAGCTGCCAGCGATCGCGCCGTCTCAATACCCAGACCTGCCGACACGCCGGTTACGAGGATTCGTTTACCCCGCAGATTCACGCCGGATAGAACGTCGTCCGTTGTCGAAGTCGCTCTAAACACATCCACCGTATTCATATTTTTCTCCTTCGGGCGGCTCGCCCCAGATTCGAGCCCGGAGATCGGTATTGACAAGCCGTCCCATCTCGAATAAAACGGAGAGTGTCTCCGCACTGTATAAGATACACGGAGGCTGTCTCCGGTTACAAGTTTTTTTGTTATGCCCCAAAAACATCGAAAACCCGCCCAACGAAAGCCCCGCGCGGATGCGCAGAGGAATCGCCAACGGATTCTTGACGTAGCGAAGGAGGCGTTTGCACGACATGGCGCAAATGCCAGTCTCGACGACATTGCCAAGCAGGTAGGTGTTGGACCTGGAACCTTGTATCGCCACTTCCCGACGCGCGAAGTACTCCTACAGGCAGTTTATCGGGCCGAGTTAGAAAAGCTGGCCGAAGCCGAACAGAAGTTCTCTCAGACGATGGCTCCGACTGACGCTCTGCGAGCGTGGCTGTTGTTATTCGTTGATGCCATCGCAGCGAAGCAGCTCATCGCGCCCGCGCTCAACACGCTCCTCGGTGATCCGAAAAAGGTGTTCGAAGCCTCTTACGCGAAGATGCATCAGGCAATTCGTGCGCTAGTGAAGCGCGGCGTCGAGAGTGGCGCTATACGTAGTGACCTCGACCCAGTTGACTTACTTCGCGCTTTGATCGGCGTCTCCAATGTCGCGTCCGGTCCTGATTGGCAGCCGAGCGCCAGAAGACTAGTGGATATCCTCATCGTCGGCTCGCGTCCCGTCAAATAGTCTGGGATCTGAATCCCGGATTCTCGGTAACTCGGAAACAATTGTCGGAGTCCACTGTGTGGCCGCGAAAACGGTCCCAAAATACGGATTCTATCGAATTGCGACCGCTCTCTCCGGCGGAAAGAGCGTCTGATGGCGTTTTCCTTTCTCGTGAGTCCCCAACCCTCGCAGCGCAAAGTTCACCATGGGCGGTCAAGCCATGGTCTACGTTGCGAACTCTACCGCTGTGAGAAATCGCCCCTGTTCACTTTTGCTGGAAGTTGCGATCACTTCGGCACTTGTCGCTAGTCGAGACGGGGCCCAGCCCAGGAGACACGATTCTATAGCCCCGATATGACTGCGAGAGGCGAAGGATTGTCCGGGGCAAGTCAATGGCTTCGAATTCAACTCAGAAAATGTCTCAAAAAGGGGTCGGGGCAATGCCGCAATGTGTGCATCGTGAAGCTGTCTCACTTTAGGGGCTCACTCCATGAGCATTCCTCATGAAGATCACATTGATCACAACAGTTCTAATTCTGACCTTTGCCGGGATTGCCGGCTTGCCCTGGCCCTGGGACTGAGGGGTTCGTCCTGAGCTGCTCCGCACAGTCGATGGTCAAGGATTTCGAGCAGTCCCATTTGATCCCTCCGAAGATGCAGACGAAACTAGAAATCAGTCGACAAGCTGAGCTCTTTCCATCTTCTGGCTTCTTCCAACCGCGCAAGGTCGTTCTTTTCTGCGCCATTGTACGCGTCGCTGCCGAGTAAAAGCCGCAACGGTGGATTTTGCTCCCGAGTCAGACGAACGATTGCTTGAGCAGCCTTTTTCGGATCGCCCGGCTGCTTTCCATTGTAGTCACGCTGAAACCTGGCGGTCGCGCCAACTGTCGAATCGTATTCGGGACGCCCTTCGCTCAGCTTTGTAGAACTTCCCGCAAAGTCGGTGCGAAAGCCACCTGGTTCAACAATGGTGACCTTAACGCCCAGCGGAGATGCTTCGCGCGACAACACTTCGGAGAAACCTTCAACGCCCCATTTTGCAGCCGAGTAGGGTCCGCGACCCGGAGGTCCGATCCTTCCTCCCATCGATGAAAATTGAACAAAATGACCGCCCTTCCTTTCGCGGAAATACGGAAGGGCTGCCTTTGTCACAATGATCGTCCCGAAGAGGTTCGTTTCGATTTGCGCGCGAAAATCCGACATGGGTGTGTCTTCGACAGACGAGAGATTGCCGTATCCCGCGTTGTTGACAACAACGTCCAGCGAGCCAAACGTATCGATAGCTGTCTTCACAGCAGCAGTCGCGGCGAACTCGTCGGTCACATCCAAGGCAAATAGCTTCACCTGATTACGGTAGCGGTCCGACAGATCGTTAAGTGATTCGGTGTTTCGGGCTGTCGCCATGACCTTATCACCGGCTGCAAGGCTGGCCTCGACAATGGCGCGACCCAGACCGCGAGAACTACCCGTAACTAACCACACTTGCGGCATTCTTCCTCCTGTTTCCAATTGGTTTCGATAGGGGTTGGACCCTGGTGAGTCCCAATAATGCCAACGACAATGGAGGCCGGACGTTGCACGGTCAAATACGTTAGGTCGTAATGGAAATGAAAGCAAGACGATCACATAAGTCCCTGATAAGTCGGCTTGTAGGAAGTGATCGCGATTACTCCTGATTGACGGGCTAACCAGAAGTAATTGGAAATTCCATAAGGTGTGCATCATGAAACTGTCTCAATTTAGGGGTTCACTCCATCAACTTGGACTGGATTCTTTCCTTCTTCGTCTCACTTGACGATCAGATTGCGCGAATCAGCCGCATGAAGGCGTCGATCTTCTTCGTAATTCGCGCCCGGTCGGGACCGAGGTTCTGCTCCAGGCAAATTCCGCTAAAGAACGTGACGATCAAGCCAGCGAGGGAATCATTATCGTCACGAGAACCACGCGCTGCAGCTAAATTGTCGATGAGCAGTTGATGGAATTTCATTACGCTTGCGAGCATCATCGGGCGGGCTTTTGGGGGGAGGTCTGCGAACTCGCGCATAGAGTTCACCGAGAAGCAGCCCTTCTGCCCCCAACTCCCATAGCAGACCTTGAGAAAACTCTCAACATTGGTCCAACCCAGAGGCTGTTTCGTCAGGTGTCCGCGTGCCATCAGGACATCGAAATACCTGCGGAGGCTCTCCACGAATAGGTCTTCTTTGTCCTTGAATTCCGTATACAAGCCCGATTTGCGCACACCTGTGGCCTGTTCAAGATCCTGAACACTCGTCTCAGCGAAGCCATGCTTCCAGAAGACCGGGATTGCTTTATCGAGGACATCCTCTCGGGTGAACAGTTTTCGTCGTCCCATTGCAACATTATCGCTCAATTCGACTCCGAGGCTTGCAAATACAGGACCGAATGGTCCATTATTACAAAGAGAGAGATTGTCCCGGAGGACCCATGGCCCCCAGCCGTAAACAACAGGTCATCGATCTGCTGAAGTCGCTTGAGACCAAAGATCCGGTTCCGCTCGCATATGTCAATCCCAATAAGTATATCCAGCACAACTTGCACGTGGGACCCGGTCCGGCAGGTGTCGCCGCCCTCATCAAGAACATGCCGCCCGATGCGTCCGTCAATACGATCCGCGTCTTTGAAGATGGGGACTATGTCTTCGCTCACACGCAGTACAACTTCTTCGGACCACGCATCGGATTTGACATCTTCCGCTACGAAGAATCCCTGATCGTCGAGCATTGGGATAATTTGCAGGAGACCGCGACCGAACCTAGCCCCAGCGGGCACACGATGATCGACGGTCCCACGATCGCCTCCGATCTGGACAAGACCGATGCAAATAAGGCGCTCATGCAGCGCTATATGGAGGACCTTCTCGCAGGCCGTCGGGAGACCTTCCCGAGGTACTTCAACGGAACCCAATACATTCAGCACAACCCCTGGGTGGCCGATACAATCCCGGGGCTGATTGCGGGCTTACAGGCTCTTGCCGCCAAAGGTCAGGCGGTCGTATACAAAGGCGTGCACAAGATACTTGGCGAGGGTAACTTCGTCCTCGTCGTCGCCGAGGCTACGTTTGGTGGCGTACCCACTGGCATTTACGACCTCTTCCGCATTGAAAAGGGTAGGATCGCCGAGCACTGGGATACGCTCGAAGCGATTCCACCTCGCGATCAATACAAAAATAGCAACGGTAAGTTCTAGTGCGGTGCGAGGCAGAACATATGCTTCAAGGCATGTTTGGAAGAAGATTGGCGGAACATTTTTCTCTGCTGGAGTCTTCCTCACTTGTGCTTGGTCCCAAGGGAAACTCTCAGGTTGCATTGACACGCATGAGAATGCCCAACGGCTTTCCTGGGCCCACCCCACACATTCCGCCAGAAAAGGCTTTTTCGATATCGGTGCATCTACGTCGTCCTGACAGCATTAAGGGCTGGGGAACGTGGCTTGACGGACGCTTTCATCGTGTCACCGAATGGGATGCCGGCGGGATTCAGATATTCGATATGGAGTCGGAGCCGGTCGCTCTGCGACCGTCAGGCTTCGATTCGATCCACATCTACGTACCCCGGTTCGCTCTCAATCGAGTCAGTGATGAGAGCGAACAAAAACGGGTCCGCACTTTGCAGTGCATTCCGGGAACGAAGGATGACGTGATCCTCCATTGGGCACGGACGATGATGCCGTACTTTGATCGTGGGATTGGCCTTCCACGCTTGGTTCTCGATGAGATGATCATGTTGCTCTGCGCTCACCTGACTCGGGTCTATCAGGATCTGGGCCAGTTCCCAGAGGTTGTCACAGGAGGTTTGGCTGTCTGGCAACAAGATCGAGCGATCGAACTACTGCATGAGCGTTTGGATGATGATTTGCCACTTGCCGAATTGGCCAAAGAAAGCGGCCTATCACCTGGTCGCTTTATGCGCGCCTTCAAAAAGTCTTTTGGTGTTCCGGTCCGACGCTACTTGCTTCATAAGCGAGTTGAAGCCGCGAAATCTCTAATATTGCACTCAAACAAGTCTTTGCTCACCGTTGCGTTGGAAATAGGGTTCTGCGATCAGCCCGCATTCAATCGAGGCTTCCGTGAGATTGTCGGAACTTCGCCGGGGCAGTGGCGAAGAGCGAACGCTCCGATGCCGAAAGCGTTTAGCTTGCCAGCCGAAGATTGAAACTGAGCACTCGTATGGCATAACGTCGCTTGGCACTTTTTGCGGGCGCTACGAGAAGTCAAGATCGCACTCGTGGCTTTCTCGCCAGATAAGCCCGACGGAAATTCCAAATTGCGACACTTTCGATCAAGACAATGCCAATATCCTCCGGAAGAATGGAGTCCGCGGTGTCGGTACAATCCGGCTCTTCGAGTGGCGTGTTCGCGCCGGCGCCGAGGACGGAACGGCGGGGAGAACGACGGACCAGACGACGGAATCGAAAAACAATGAACGTGTTCTCGAAGCATTTGACACGCTTTTCAATAAAACTATCACATTCAGGAGCTCTCTCCACTTCCGTAAATGGATACGTTGCCAGAACGCAGCCTCCACCCCGACGATGAGACGCTCGTTTGGAGAGAAATGGCGAAGCTAGTGCAGGCACACAGCGGGGACTTGGAAAAAGGAATAAGCGGGGCAATTAACTCGGACCTCGACCTCCGAGCGATGATCAACGTAGTCTCGGAGCTGGCGTGGTGCAATCGTCCGGACGGTTCCATCGAGTTCGCGAACCGTCGATGGCACGACTACACGGGCCTGTCTCCTCAAGGAGAGCACTTTTCAGACTGGAAGACCGCGATTCATCCCGAAGATCTGCGTGGCTTGTTAGAAAAATGGGATGCGCTCCGCGACATTGATAAGCCGGGACAATGCGAAGTGCGATTACGACGCTCTGACGGCGTCTACCGTTGGTTTTTGCTACGGTGCCAACCTCTTCGTGATTTGACGGGCTCGGTGGTTCGGTGGTACGGGACTGCCGTTGATATCGAGAATCGAAAACAGACGGAAACCTTGCGTATCGCCGAGAAACAGACACTCGAAATGATTGCCAATGATGCAAGCCTCAAAGACATTTTGAACCGTCTTTGCACTTGCATCGACGTCCAGGTCTGGCCGTCCGTGACAACAATCCTGTTGATGGACCCGGATGGCAGGCGCCTTTGGCAAGGTGCTGGTCCTCTGACTCCGCCGGAATGGATTCCAGTATTAAACCCAGTACCGGTCGCACCGGACGCCGGTTTATGTGGGACTGCCGCGTTTTTGAAGGCGCGGGTCATCGTCAATGACGTTGCCACGGAACCGAACTGGCACGATGAATATCGCGAGGTTGCAATCAGGAATGGGATTCGAGCGGCATGGTCGGCGCCAATTCTGACAAACGATAACCAGGTGCTTGGTACATTCGCGCTTTACTGTCCTGAGCCTTGCGTACCCGCGGAGGCTGACCTGGCGTTAATCGAGGGTGCGGGGAGCATTGCACGAATCGCGATCGAACGCCAGCGATCGCAGGAAGTTTCGAGAACGGCGCTTAATGATATCGAGAAGCTGGAGGCCAAACGGCCAACCGCGGCCGATCAGGTACCCTCCGAGATTGTGACCAAGTGGCAAGAAATCGTTAATCTGCTAGCCGAGATCATGCACGTTCCCGCCGCTTTGGTGATGCAGGTTGAGCCTCCTAACATCAAGGTTTTCGTATCCAGCGAATCGGCGCGGAATCCGTACGAGCACGGTGAACTAGCCTCTCTCAATTCGGGACTTTACTGTGAGACTGTCATGAAAACTCGTCAACCGTTGCTGGTCCCTGATGCTCTGGTCGACGAGGAATGGAAATCGAATCCCGATATTAAGTTGGGCATGATTTCGTACCTGGGATTTCCAATATCATGGCCCAATGGCGAGGTCTTCGGGACGATCTGTGTTCTCGATGACAAAGAGAACGATCACAGTGAGCTGGACAAGAAACTCCTGTCACAGTTTCGCGATCTCATACAAGAAGATCTGCGGTGGCTAACCGATGTCGCCATCCACCAAATTGTGGATGTGATCCCCGTGATGATCGGCGTAATGAAGCCGGACGGCACCGTTCTATGTGTGAATAAGAAGGTTCTCGACTATATGGGTCTCTCAATCGACAACGCTATGCGGCAGGAAGCAATCGATTTTCTCCCGGGCGTTCATCCCGGAGACATCGAGCGGCTGAGTGAGGAGCGCCGAAAGGCGATGCTCGGAACCAAACCGTTCGCGTTCGAAGAAAGAATCCGGCGCGAGGATGGGCAGTACCGGTGGTTTCTCGCGCAGTTCAATCCGCTGCTGGACGAGCAGGGCCGGGTGATTCGCTGGTATCTAACGGCGACAGACATCGACGATCGTGTCCGAGCGGAAGAAAGAACTCGCAACGAAAATCTGGCGCTGCGAGAGCAAATCGATCGGGACTCGATGTTTGAGGATATTGTGGGTTCCTCCGAAGTCCTTCGCAAGGTCCTCCGCCAAGTGACGAAGGTGTCGCTTTCCGACTCCACAGTTCTTATTCTGGGCGAAACCGGCACAGGAAAAGAATTAATTGCGCGCGCCATTCACAAGCAATCCAAGCGCGCGTCACGGGCATTTATCGGGGTCAACTGTGCTGCCTTCCCGCCATCACTGATAGCTTCCGAGCTTTTTGGCTATGAGAAGGGAGCCTTCACTGGCGCGACACAACGTCGCTTGGGTCGCTTCGAGTCGGCGAGTGGCGGAACCCTTTTTCTGGACGAAGTAGGCGACCTGCCCTTGGATATCCAAATCGCTCTCCTAAGAGTGCTGCAGGAGCGCG
>WNFD01000736.1_pt1 | contig 54856 bp, 57 predicted proteins | sample 5400491 | NCBI WGS metagenome assembly WNFD01 (sample SAMN13153343, study PRJNA577476) | soil metagenome | isolation source: 120 cm saprolite under Douglas fir tree site 2 hole 2 replicate 2 | place: USA:California | collected 2015-04-18 | reverse complement strand
GTCGGTTCCGAAGCGAGCCGCGATCGCCGCAAGGACGGCACTTCCGGGCGCCTGCGCCTCGCGGGCGAGGCTATCCGCGTCGATCACCGTCGCTCCCCAGCGCTTGAAGAGTTCGACGACGGTCGACTTCCCTGCAGCAATGTTTCCGGTCAGCGCGACATTCAGCATCTAGAGAAGCGCAGTCTGATCTTCGTCCTGCCTGGGCACGCGGTGACAGTGTCTACATCTGGCCTCGTAGCTCTCTCTGCCACCGACCATGAGGATCGGACTGTCCCAGAGTGCCGGCTTTCCGTTGACGAGCCGCTGATTCCTGGTCGCCGGACCGCCGCACACGACGCAGATCGCCTGGAACTTGTCCACCACTTCGGCGATGCACATGAGCGTCGGCATCGGACCGAACGGCAGCCCCCGGAAATCGACGTCCGTTCCCGCGAGAATGACGCGTACGCCCCGGTCAGCGAGGCGGTTCGACAGGTCGATAATGCCGTCGTCGAGGAACTGGGCCTCGTCCACGGCGACGACTTCTGTGCTGTCGCGCAGGCGGCGCGAGATCTCTTCGGCCGAATCGACCGGCTCGGCCTCGACCGTCACGCCGTCGTGCGACGACACCGAGAACAGTCCGGCGTAACGCGCATCTAGATGGGACTTAAAGACTTGCACTTGCTTGCGTGCGATGACCGCGCGGCGCACGCGCCGGATCAACTCTTCCGATTTGCCGCTGAACATCACGCCGGAGATGACTTCGATCCATCCTGGCCGGTTGGCTTGTTGGAACATGGGCCCTCACGTTAAGCGCGGTTCGGCCTGGAGGGCAACGTCCCGCCGGGACGGGAGTCGGGGCTGGGGGCCGGGGGGGGGGTCGAGAAAGCCCAGCAATCTTGCGGATTATTGGGGGATATCCCATAGTTCTTCAGTATTCATACGGGTTTCCGCGCCCCTCCTTCAAGGAGATCGCAGTGAACAAGGCTGAACTCACCTCCGCGTTGGCGATGCGTACCAAGATGTCGAAGGCCGATGCTACGCGCACCGTCGAAGCACTCTTCGACGACAAGGGCATCATCGCCACAGAGTTGAAGAAGGGCTCCAAGGTCCAGATCACCGGCTTCGGCAATTTCGAAGCGCGCAAGCGCGCCGCACGGATGGGTCGCAACCCGAAGACCGGCGGCGTTATTCAGATCAAGGCGTCGATCGCCCCCGCATTCCGCGCGGGGAAACAGCTGAAGCAGGCGGTGAACAACAAGAAGTAGCCGGCTCAACTCCGATCGGGCCGTGCCGCGACCCTGCGTCCGCGAATGGCGACGCCTGTGAGCCGCTGCACGGCCTGATCGACGGCCGGGGCAGCGATGTCGACGAGCGAAAACGTTTCGCGCACGTCGATCTTCCCGATCTGACCTTTTTGAAGTCCGGCTTCCTTGATCAATGCGCCAACGAGGTCCTTCGCTGCCGCCCGATCCTTCCGGCCGACGCTGACAAAGACACGAACCCAGCCGGTCTGAGCCGCGCTGACGGCCGATGGCTGATCGCCGACGGCCGCTGTCGCCGGCTGACGGCTGATGGCCAGCAACGCGGCTGCCACCATCGCCGGCGCGTGGTCCTCGAACAGCGGCGCGAGTACCGCCAGCTCCGCGTCGACGTCGCCCAGCCGCAGCCGTGCGGAGATCTGCGCCCGCAATTGGGCGTTGCGATCCTGCGCGCGATCCGCGGGCGAAGGCAGGGCGAGCGGCGTGAGCGTCGCGATGGACCGGAGGTAAGGCAGCTGCGAGGCGAGTGCCAGCACGGTGGGTTGTGCGATGGCTGCAAGGAGCCGCAGCTCGTCTCGCGTCGGGAGCACCGCGGCGACGACGGCGTCCGGCGTTTCTGCCGGCGCCGCGACCGGACCACCAGACCAGACATAGGGTCGCACCGACCGCAGCGCATCGAGAACGTCCCCAACGCGTTTGCGTCCGGCTGCGACAATCGCGTACCGCGCGGTCGTGACCGGCCCCAGTGGCTGCCCGACGTCGTCGAGCGGCAGGTTGCCGATGATCTCGGGGCGGTGCGCGTGGCGCTCGAGGAACGCGTCGAGCGCCGGCGGATTCCAGCTCAGAATCACCCGGCGTGCTTGAGGCGCTTCAGCGAGGAGCGTGTCGAGCTCTGCGGTGAAGCTCTCGGGCCAGGCGAGCACAACCGTTTCAAGGGTTTCGAGCTTGAGCGCGGAGCGCGCGATCAGAGCGGCGAGGTCGGCGGGGGATCCCGCAAGGACGCCTACGCGCCCTTCCTTAAGAAGGGCCGCGGTTCGGGCGAGACCGGTGACGGGGTGAGCGCGTAACTCGGCGGGCGCGGCGTCGGCCCAGAGCACGGCCTGTTCGTGGTCGGCGCATACGACGACTGCGCGGGCGTCCATCAACTCCCACGCTTTGCCCGCCCGTTCCACCGCGGGAGGTGTTACCAGCACGACGTGCCGCACACGAGCCTCGATTGTCAAAGGGCGACTTTACGACGCGCATGCTAACTTCAGGGGACCAGATGCGCAACGATCACCTCCTCACTGGGCGATTCCCTCGATGACCGAAGGTCTCTCCGCCAACCTGCAGCATCTCGAAACGTCGGCGACGATTGCCATTTCGGCGGAAGCCAAACGGCGCAAGGCCGCGGGGGAGGACGTCATCGACCTGGGGGCGGGCGAGCCCGACTTTCCGACGCCGCCGATTCCCGCCGAGGCGGGGATTCGGGCGATCAAGGACGGAAAGACCCACTATTCGGCCAACGAGGGGATTCTGGAGCTGCGCGCCGCGGCGGCGACGCATCTCTCGCTGCTCTCGGGCGGCCGGCCGGTCAACGCCGATCACATCGTCGTTTCGAACGGCTCCAAGCAATCGCTGTTCAACGCCTGCTTCACGCTGTTCGGTCCGGGTGATGTCGTCGCGATTCCGTCGCCCGCCTGGGTGTCGTATCCGCAGATCGTGCACCTGGCGCGCGCGCGACCCGTGATGATCGCCGGCGATCCGGAGTGGAGTCTCAAGGCGAGCGTGAAGGACCTGGAGCGGATGTTGCCTGGAGCCACCGGGCTGATTCTCTGTTCGCCCTGCAATCCGACCGGCGCGGTGTACACGCACGCCGAAATCCGCGCCATCGCGCAGTGGGCGAAGGCCAAGAAGGTCTGGGTGATCGCGGACGAGATCTACCGGCGCATCCACTACGGCACCGGCCCCGCGCCGTCATTCCTGGATCTGCCTGACGATCTCCTGGAGCGCGTCGTGCTGATCACGGGCGTCAGCAAGACGTACGCGATGACGGGATGGCGGATTGGGTTCGCGCTCGCACCGGCCAAGATCGCGAAAGCGATGGCGGCGCTGCAGTCACACACCACGACGGGCGCGAATCACCCCGCGCAGTTCGCCGCCGCGGCCGCCCTCGGCGATGAGAGGGTAGAGCAGGACGTCAATCGCATGATCGGCGAATTCCGTAAACGCCGCGACCTGGTGGTGGCCCGGTTCCGGCAGGATCTCCCCGGCGTCGAGTTCGTCGACCCGCTCGGCGCCTTCTACTTCTTCTTCAGAGTGGATTCGTTCGGGAAGATCACGGGGACGGACTTCTGCACACGACTCATCACGCAGACCGGCGTCGCGTTAGTCCCGGGGACTGCATTCGGTGATGATCGGTGGGTGCGGCTGTCCTACGCTGCGGCGACCGATTCGATCAAGCAGGCGCTCGATCGAATCGTGAATTTTGCGAGAAAACTAGGCGACTAGAGCTTCGACGGCCGATGGGATAGGACCTCGACCCCATTCGCCGTCATCATGCAGTCGTCTTCGATCCGCACGCCGAATTTGCCCAACTGATAGATGCCGGGCTCATCGGTAAACACGATCCCGGGCTCGAGGCGGGTCGTGTTGCCCTCCACCATGTACGGCGGCTCGTGCCCGTCCATTCCCATGCCGTGACCCAGCCGATGCGTGAAGTACTGCCCGTAGCCGGCGTCGCGGATGACTTTGCGGGCCGCCCGGTCCACCTCTTGGCACTGCGTCACATTCGGCTTCGCGTTCTCGATCGCCGCCGTCTGCGCGTCGTGCACGATGTTGTAGACCTTCTTGAACTCGTCCGACGGCGCGTCGCCGAACCAGATGGTGCGCGTAATGTCCGATGTGTAGCCCTCGACCCGCGAGCCGGCGTCGATCAGCACCACGGTTTCGCGCGTGAGCTGCCCTGCCGATGGCCCGCCGTGAGGCAGCGCGCTCGACGGTCCGAACTGCACCAATCCTCCGCCCGGTGAGCCGCGACCGGCCATTTCCCGGGACAGGAGCGCGGAGACGTCCCGCTCCGACATCCCGACGGTTAGCTGGGAGAAGGTCGCGGCGATCGACGCTTCAGTGGCCGCGATCGCCTGACGGATCAGTGCGATCTCCTCTGGGCTCTTGATGATGCGCAGCCGCTCCGTGACCGCGCTGCCGTCGCGCGGGATCCAGCCCCGGAGCTTGGTCGTCAGACGCACGTAGCTCTGGTAGGATGTCGTGGGCTCGATGGCCACTTCACCGGCGCGTCCACGCGGCTTCATTTCCTGCGCGGCCTTCGTCACGAGCAGCCAGGGATCCTCCTGCTCCTCCCAGCCTCGGGCATCGCTGATGACAGTGTTGCGCTTGATGCGCTCGACCTCGAATGACGGACACACGATGGTGAGTGCGGCGTTGGCGGGCACCATGAGGAGGATGAGGCGCTCGCTGCGTCCGGGATTGTAGCCGGTGAAGTACTGGAAATTGGTGCTCGGCTCGACGACGAGGAGATCGAGCTTGCGGCTCTTGAGCTCGTCCTGGGCACGCGAGATTCGTTGCGCGAAAACGGTGGGGCCCAGCGTGGGGGTCTGTGAATGTGGAATGCGAAATGCGGAATGCGAAACGGACTCGGCAGGGGCATTTCGCATTCCCACTTTCGAATTCCCCATTGTGGTGCCCACCGCAACCGTCCCAGCCAGCGTCAAGAACTCGCGTCGTTTCATAGTGCGGCTATATTTACGCGAGCCTTACTCGCGCGGGAAGGCGCAGAACCGCATGCATTTCGAAGCACGCATCGGGCCGCTCAACGGGAAGCTTCCGAAGGTGACGTACCGCTGGGATCCAGAGACCGACATCCTGACTGTCGCCTGCAAAGGCGTCCCGAAAGGGAACGGGATGAACGGAACAGTGGACCTCGAGGGCGGGGACGGCTCCTTTGTCGTCATCGACGTCGCGGGTGGAGCGCTCCGCGGCGTGGACGTCGTCACGTGGCCCGACGATGTGCGTACCGTCGCGACGCTGCAGCCGCCGGAGGCATCGAAGGAAGGCCAGGTCACGTTCCCGAACCGCCGCTCACAACCCGGCATTGCCGCAGTGGAGGTCGATACGTCGCTCACCATGGACAAGAATCAGACGGAATCGGTGTTTCATATTCGCGTGGGCCGTCAGCGACCGGCGACGGTCGTGCGCGTGGCGGATCACATGCTGGTGGAGGTCGACAAACAGTCACGAATCGCCGGACTTTGGCTGCTCGAGGTGCCGCCATTCCCGAACGTCGAAGCGACGGCGTAGTGGACGATCGCTTCGAGCGCTACGTCACCGAGCTGTTCGCCGCTGAAGACCCGATTCTCTCCAAAATCCGCGCCAGACACGCCGCAGAGAATCTCCCATCGATCAACGTCTCGCCCGAAGAGGGGAAGCTGCTGCACGTTCTGCTGCTCGCGATTCAAGCGAAACGGGTGCTGGAGATCGGATCGCTCGGCGGCTACAGCGGCGTGTGGCTCGCCCGCGCGCTGCCACCGGGCGGCGAGCTGACCACGATCGAAAACGACCCGAAGCACGCCAAAATCGCCCGCGACGCATTCGATCTCGCCCGGCTGCATGGTCGCGTGCAGCTCATCGAAGGATCGGCGCTCGACGTGCTGCCCACGCTCCCCCACGGGTTTGACGCCGTGTTCATCGACGCCGATAAGGAGCCGCTGCCCACGTATTTCGACTGGGGGATGAAGCTGCTCAGGCGCGGCGGGCTGTTGTTATGCGACAATGCGTTCTTCCATGGTGCGGCGCTCGATCCGAACGATCGGTCCGCCGACGCACTGGGCGTGCGGGCCTTCAATGACCTGGCCGCGCATGATCCCCGCCTCGTCGCGACGATCATCCCCGTTCGGGATGGACTGGTGATCGGCGTGAAAATGCGGGACCGCGCATGACCTGGTGGCAAGCGCTGATCGATGCGGGTGCCGTGCCGGCGGCGTACGTGCCGCCGCCTAGCGGTGGCGCCTCAGCCAGAGATGAGGCGGAGGGCATCGCGGCCGATCTCGTGGAGGATGCAGAACTTGAGGCTCACCCGGTGCCTGGCCGCCGCCCTGCGGTTATTCCGCCGGCCGTGTCCTTTCTCAATGGGATGCAGCGCTGGAGCGTTGTTGCATACGACGGCGTGGCGCAGATCGTCAACGCCTACGTCGCCGCCGCGGTGTGCCGGCGGGACGAACGAGGCGTATTGCACGCGACGCACGAGCGCAGCCGCGCGTTCGCGATCGCTCCTATGGAGCGCGTCAGTCCCGCCTTGCGGCCGCTACTCGAGCAAGCGGCGCCCGACATCGAGTCGGTCGATGGCGAGCTCGTGGGCCAGCCGGCGCGCTACCTCGAGCAAGTCGAGAGCACCGTGCGGCGCGCGCGCGCCCACCTGGAGCGCGAGCTCGCCGAAGCCTGCATCGACAAGCTGGGCGCCGATGAGTGGCTGGTCCTCGATGGGCTGCTCTCACGATCGCCCGCGGTGGCCCGGCATCCGCGCGCGTTGGGCGTGATCAAGAGTCATGGCGCGCAGTTTCTGGGGGGCAGGGGACTTGAGCGTGCGTTGACGCTGCCAGCCGGTTATCGGACGTCTGTCTTTGCCGTGCGCGGCGGTCATACCCGCACTGAAGTGTACTCCTGGTATCTCCGGCTGTGGCCGTGGGAAGGGAACGACTTGCTGTACGGATTGCTGCGTGTTGAAGCGCGCGCGGATCGCGAGACAGTCACGCGCGCGTCCGAGTTGAGTGGCTGGCTCTGGGTCGAGCGGGCGCCGCTCGCGACGCCGGCCACACGCTGGGACCGGCTGTTGTATCCTTTACATCACGTGGAGGAATACCTGAAGGCTCGTGCGCCGCGCTTCCCGGCGGTCCGTTCCCGGTTGCCGGTCGCATGATCGATAAAGCGACCCCCACCGCCATCGGCCGAGTCGTCGCGACCGAGCTCAAGCCGTCGACGCCGCACCAATTCCACTTCTGGACTCCGACCGATACCACGATCGGAATTGGTGCAATCGTGAAAGTCGGGGGAGCAGAGAGCGGGGAGCAGGGAGCCGAGCGCGTCGTCTACGGAGTCGTCACGGAAGGCTTCGCGTATTCCGATTTGGCAACACCGCTGCACGATGTCGTGGGCGCCGAAGGCGACCCCGCCCGCGCCGACGAGGCACCCACCGCCCGCCAGCAGATCCGCTATTGGACCGCGGCCGTGCTGCGACAGACACCGGAGGAGCCGCTTCAGCCAGTGCCGCTGGGCCAAGTCCACGTGGCGGATGATGCCGACGTCGCGCAGGCGCTGCGCATGGACTCATTCCTCCACTCGGCAACGCCGACTGCCATTCCCGTCGGCCTGTACACGTCCGCCGGTCGTGACGCGCCTGTCTACCTCGATGCCGATTTCCTGCTCGGTCCGGAAGCCGCCCATCTCAACATCTCGGGCGTCTCTGGGCTCGCGACCAAGACCAGCGCGGTCGAGTTCCTGCTCGCGTCGATCTTCGCGCACTTCCCGGCACACAAGGGACGGGTGGCGGCGGTCTGCTTCAACGTCAAAGGCCCAGACCTCTGCTTCCTCGACCAGCCCGGCGATCTGAGTGACGAGGACCGCCATCGCTACGAACGGCTCGACGTGCCCTCCACGCCGTTTCAGCGTGTGCGGCTCTATGCACCGCTCAAGGCGGATGGCGTCAATCTCAACACGCTGCGCACCCATCCCGATCTGGTCGGCGACGTCGAGCCGCTCACGTGGGGCCTACAGGAGGTCGTCGACTACGCGGAAGTGCTCCTGAATCGCGACGACATCGACGCCAAGGCTGATGCGTTCATCGACTTCCTGAGAGATCGAGTGCTGGGCAGGACATTCGACGATGGATTCGGCACCACGCATCGCGTGCAGACGTTCGCCGATCTGGATCGGCTGTTCCGGTCGATCTTTGATGGCCTGGAGATCACGGCGGGCGGCCGCAGCGACTCCTGGCGGACTCACCACATCGCCACGATGCGCAAGGTGCGCAACCGCCTGCTGAATATTTCCACGCGCTGCAAGGGACTCGTGACCGACGACGGTCCCTCCAGCGATCTCCCCTGGGAGGCATTCGAAGACCGCACCGTCTACGTCATCGATATCGCCAACGTCGATCCATTGGGACAGGACCTCGTCTTCGCCCGCGTCGTCTCCAAGCTGCGCGAGCAGCTCGAGCGGCGTGAGCTGGGCGTGGACGCCGTCGTCGTGTTCGTCGACGAGCTCAACAAGTACGCGCCCGGTGACGGCCCCGACACGTACGTGAAGAAGATGCTGCTCGACATCTCTGAGCGCGGCCGCTACCTCGGCCTGGTGCTGTTCGGTGCGGAACAGTTTCGCTCGCAAGTACACCGGCGGGTCGTCGGAAATGCGGGCACCCAGCTGTTCGGCCGGATGGACATGGATGAGCTGGCGACGCCGGGCTACCAGGTCCTCACGCCTGCCACCAAGAGCAAGCTCGCCACGCTGCCGATCGGCGAGCTTATGGTCCGGCACCCCCATTTTACCCAGCCGATCTTCGTGCGCTTCCCGAAGCCGCCGGTGTTGCGCGGCCGGGACGGGGTTGAGCGCTTTCCACCCGCGGCGGATGTGCCGTTCGACGATGCCGTCGTGCGTCAACTCGTGCGTCTGGACCGGCGCGTCCGGCCGAACCAGATCAAGGATCTGATTGCGGACCGCGAGGCGGACGACGTGCGTCGGGCGCTCGCCGTTGTGCGGCGCACCCGTCCCGACGATGTGCTCGCCTACTTCCGAAAGGTGCTCGGCGCCCGTGTGGACTCCGAGGCAAGCATGCCGCGCGAACATCATGCGGTGCCGCCGCTGAACCCCATCTCCGACGAGCCTTACTGACATAATGCTCAAGCTCGCCCACCTCGCCGACCTCCACCTCGGGTTCCGCCAGTTCGACCGGCAGACGCCCAGAGGCACGAACCAGCGCGAGGCGGACATCGCGGAGGCGTTCCGCCGGGCCGTCGACGACATGCTCGAGCAGAAGCCCGATCTGATCGTCATAGCCGGCGACATCTTTCACTCGGTCCGGCCGACGAATGCCGCGATCCTGTTCTTCTTCCGCGAGCTGCACCGCCTCCGCAGCGGCCTGCCGGCCTCCCCCATCGTGGCGATCGCGGGAGAGCACGATACGCCACGGTCGACGGAGACCGGAACGATCCTCAGGCTGTACGAGGCACTGGGTGTCGAGATCGCGATCGAGGAGGCACGCCGCATCGTGCTTCCAAAGCTCGACGGCGCCGTGCTCGCGGTCCCGCAACAAGCGCTCGCTCAAGCGGAACGGCCGGCGCTGCGTCCCGAGCCGGGTGGGCCGACCTTCAACGTGCTGCTCACGCACGGCGTGTACGGCGGGCTAGGCGAAGAACGCGGCACCATGGAGTACGGTGGTACGCTGCTGTCGCGCGAGCTCCTCGCCCCGGAGAAATGGGATTACATCGCGCTGGGGCACTACCATACGGCCCAGTCCGTCGCCACCAACGCGTGGTATTCGGGGAGTCTCGAATACCTGCCGCCGAACCCGTGGGGCCAGCTCCAGGACGAGGCCGCGCAGAAGAAGTCCAAGCGCACTGGTAAGGGATATCTCCTCGTCGAGCTTCCGGGCGCTCGCGTCACCTTCCGTCCCATCGCGCCCGTGCGACGGCATGTCGATCTGCCGCCGATCCGTGGCGCCGGGCTCAACGCCAAGGAGCTGGATGCCCAGATCGCCGAGCGAGTGGCGAGCGCCAAGATCGACGATCAGATCGTGCGCCTGCTCGTGTGGGACGTCGATCGCGCCACCGCGCGTGACCTCGATCACGCGGCGATCCGCGGCTACAAAGCCCGCGCGTTGAATTTCCAGCTCGATCTGCGCCGTCCTGAAGCGCAGCGAGCGCTCGGCACCACGGGGTCCTCCCAGCGGCGCCAGACCCTCACCGAGACCGTGCGTGACTTCCTTGGACGCCGGCCACTCGATGCCGAGCTGAATCGGGAAACGTTCGTGACGCTCGGCGTCGAGTATCTGGAGACTGCCGCGCGAGTGGAAGGCGAGACAGGCGGAGGCGGCTCAGCATGAAGCTGCACCGGCTGCGGCTCGTCAACTTCCGCCAGCACGCCGACACCGAGATCGAGTTCGGCGATGGCATCACCGGCGTCATCGGTCCAAACGGCTCAGGCAAGACATCGCTGCTCGAGGCGATCGCCTGGGCGATTTACGGCAACCCAGCCGCGCGCGGCGACAAGGACTCGATCCGCAATCTGCGGGCGACGGCCCGGGCGCCGGTGCGCGTGGAGCTGGAATTCGGACTGGGCAGTCACGCCTATCGCGTGGAACGGGGCCTGAACAACGCCGAGCTGTATCAGGACGGCGTCGTCGTAGCCAATTCGCTCAAGGAAGTGACGGGACGGCTGCAGCGCGTACTCGGCATGACGCATGACGAATTCTTCAACACCTACTTCACCGGCCAGAAAGAGCTGGCGGTGCTGGCGGATGCGACGCGGCCCGAGCGCGCCGCGTTTCTGTCGCGCGTCCTCCGGCACGAGCAGCTCACGATTGCGCAGGAGCGCATCCGCGAGCGTCGCAACGCGCTGGGACACGAGGTGGAGGGGCTCGAGACCGGCCTGCCTCCCCAGTCCGAGCTCGAGAAGGAGCGGAAGGCCGCCGAGACGCAGCTGACGGAGGCGCGCAAGGCGGCTGCGGCAGCAGCTGCCGATCGGACCAAGGCGCAGCAAGTGCTCGCCGAGGAAGAGCCGCGCTGGCAGCAGTGGGTGGAGCGACGGGAGCGGACCCTCTCGCTGCACGGGGATTTACGGGTGGCGGAGCAGGGCGTCGTCGTCGCGCGCCAGGAATTTCAGCGGCTGGACAAGGAGCTGGCCGAGGCGTTGGCCGCGCGCGAGGAGCTGCGCAAGCTGGACGCGGAAGTCGCCCCCATCTCCAAACTCAAAGCGGAGCTCGCGGAGCTGGATCGGCTGCACCGCGAAGACGCCGCACGGCGCGAGGAGCAGGCGAAACTCACCGAGCTGACACGCAATCTGAATGTGTTGGATCGCCGGATCGCGGAGCTCGCCGATGCCGAGGCTGCGCTGGCGCGCGCCACGAAGGAAGCCCGGGCGCTCGCCGAGCGGCTGGAAGCGGCGGACAACGTGGCCCGCGAGCAACAAGCGGCCTGGGTGCGCGAAAAGGAATACGCAAATACGAGGCGCGCTGAGCTGCTCAAGCAGCACGAGGAGGTCAAGGATCAACGCGACAAGATCGAGCGCCTCGGCCCTGAGGGACAATGCCCGACTTGCCTGCGGCCCTTGGGTGCGGAGCATCGTGCCGTGCTGGACGTGCTCAACAACCAGCTCGACGTGATCGTCACCGACGGCACGTACTTCAAGCAACGTCTCGAGCAATTGGCGACGCCGCCGGCCGCCGTCACTCAAGCGGAAGCAGCGCGCGATGCACTGCGCGAAGAGGCGCGCCAGGTCAGCGAGCGCGAGGGTAATTTGCGGGCGCAGGCGGGGGAGCGGGCCCGGGCGCAGAAGGAGCGCGCCGGTCTCGCCAAGCGCACCCAGGAGATCGAGCGGCGCGTGGCGGCGCGCGATGCGGGCTACGATGCCGAGCGGCACAACGCCGTGCGCGCAGAGCTGGCGCGTCTCGAACCGTTCGCGTTACAGGCGGCGGCACTCTCGGCGCGGGCCGACCGCGCCGAGGCACTGGTGGGCGAAGCGGAGATCGCCGAGAAGAGGCTCTCGACGCGGGAGGAGCATGTCAAGCAGCTCGGGGACGCGGTGCAGGCGCAGGGGTTTTCCGAGCCGAAATTCCAGGCCGCGCGCGAGCGCCACGACCGCGCCGCCCACGCGCTGCGGGCCGCCGAGCTGGCCGTCGCCGAGACGCGCGGTGAACTGGTCGCTGCCGAAGGCGCCGTACGCGAAACCGAGCGCCGGGCCGCGGAGCGGGCCGCACGCGAGCGCACCATCGCCGAGCGCAAGATCGAGCTGCGGCTGCACAACGAGCTGGACCGCGCCTTCTCCGACCTGCGCGCCGAGCTGAACGCCGCCATGCGGCCCGAGATCAGCACGCTGGCGTCCGCATTCCTCTCCGATCTCACCGACGGGCGCTACGACGAGGTCGATCTCGACGACGACTACCGCGTCGTCGTCCTCGACGAAGGTGTGCCCAAGCCGGTGATCTCGGGCGGGGAAGAGGACATCGCGAATCTCGTCCTCCGGCTCGCCATCTCACAGATGATCGCCGAGCGCGCGGGGCAGCCGCTCTCACTGCTGGTGCTCGACGAAATCTTCGGCTCGCTCGATGAATCGCGGCGCCAGCACGTGCTCGCCCTGCTGCGTCGGCTGGGCGATCGCTTCCCGCAGGTCGTTCTCATCACACACATCGAGCAGGTGCGTGACGGGCTCGACCGCGTCATTCGCGTTTCCTACGACGCCACCACCGGCGCGAGCGTCGTGCGCGACGATACCGCGACCCTGGGACCACCCGATGCGAGCGTGGCTGCCTGAAGCTCGAGTAACCGGGCCGGAGCGCGCCACTGAGCGCGACATCGCGGCGCTGAACCGCGTCTTTGCGGAGGCTTTCACCGACCGCTATCGCCGCGACGGCCTGATCGGCGTCCGCGTTCCGCAGCTCAATCCATTGGTCTGGCGCTATGCGCTGCTCGACGCTGGCGACGGCGCGATGGTGTGGCGCGACGAGCACGGCGACATCGCGGCATTCAACGTGGCGCACCAGGCGGGGGCCGAAGGCTGGATGGGTCCACTCGCCGTGCGCCCGGACCGGCAGAGCACGGGGGTCGGCAAGACCATTGTACGCACGGCGGCTGACTGGCTCATCGACCGGGGAATCACGACGCTCGGTCTCGAGACGATGCCGCGCACGCCGGAGAACATCGGCTTTTATGCGCGACTGGGGTTTGGGCCCGGGTTTCTCACCGTCACGTTGACCAACGAGATCGCGACGCGTGGCCACCCGACGCCCGTCCTGCTCTCCAACCGCAGCACGGCCGACAAGGAAGCGCTGATGGAGTCGGGCCGGCGTCTCGTCGACGAGCTCGTCGCGGGCATCGACTTCTCCCGCGAGATCCTTCTCACCGCCGAGCTGGGCCTCGGCGATACATCGGTCGTCGAAGGCGATGATGGGGTCGACGCCTTGGCGGTCTGGCACTCCGCGCCGCTCGCCGACAGTCGCACGCGCGATGAAGTTCGCGTCTTGAAACTGGCCGCGCGCGACGATGCGGCGTTCGATGCCGCGATTGCCGCCGTCGAGGCGGCGGCCGCGAAAGCGGGTATCCGCCGTATCGCGGTTCGCTGTCAGAGTCGCTACAGCGAAGCGTTTCGGCGGCTGATCGCCCGCGGTTACCGCGTGCGCTGGACGGATTTACGGATGACCTACGAGGGCTACCCCGAGCGCCACGCGGCGCACGGCATCCTCTTCTCGAACTGGGAGATCTAGGAGATGAAGCGCGGCGCGCCGGCGAGGACACGGCGCGCGCACAGAATCACCGCTCCCGCGTAAAGAAGATGAACCGTTCCGCTCGGTACCTGCATCACAAACACGAGCACAATCCAGATCAACAGCATTACGACAGCGGCGAGCAATGTGAGATTCAAGGCGGTTGACCTTTGCGGGACGTGGACTATTCTAGTACGCAGGAGCGGGGAGTCAAATTATTGAGCCAACAAGCTCGATAGTGGACCCAGATACTGCGGCCCATGTCACGCCCCCTCGATTGGGGAAGACAGAATTCGTGGTGAGGGACCAGTCATTCTCTCGGGCTTCAATAATCCTCTCCGTTCCTGTAGTAATCGGTCGGCCGGCCTGCGTTAAGCAGTCCCGGCCGATCGTCTTTTGGTGACCGTTTCCCAGAACTGCTTGGGCGCGCGCAGCGCCTGCCCTCTGACCACAAACCCGATCACCAGCACCACGGCCCAGATGCCGTAGGCGACCATCACCTCCGCGCGCAGCTGCGGCAGCGTGAACTGCACGACCCACAGCACGAACAGAGCGGTCGCATCCATCCAGTCGAGCTCCATGTTCGCGAGCAGCAGCACCCCCAGCATCGTTTGCAGCAGCGTCAGGGCCAGCTCGTTCCGCTGTGCGATGTCGAACGTGAAATCCGACCAGACACCGTAGTGACGCATGTGCGAGAATCCGTAGAGCAACGGAATCATTGCGGCGAGAATGGTCCACTGATTGATGTTGCTGGAGACGATGTTCATGAGCGCCATCGGCGCGTGCGTGACGCGGCGAGCCCATCCGAACGTCGACACAAACTCCGGAAACTCTGACAGAAACGGCGCGACCCATTGTACGAGGAAGAACTGACTGATGCCCAGTGTCGCGGCAACCGCGATCATCGACTCGAGGAAGGGATGCGCAGTGACGTAGAGCAGCCCGCCGCCCACGGCGAACAATCCGCCGATCGCCGCCTTCTGTCTCCAGCCGGGCTGGCGGTACGCCCACCGCGACACGGACGGCGCCTCGGCGAGCGACTCCGCTTCGCGAGGCGGGTTGCGCATCAAAATCCACAGGTAGACGACATACAACCCGATCAGCACGACCGCATCGATGGCGCCGATGCGCTGCCGCCAGAGCACTACCATGAAGTACAGCAGCGGCGGGACGAGTCCCATCACCTCGATCGAGTGCTCCGGCTCGAGCTTGATTCGGGGCAATGCCTGGCCGTCGCGGCGGCGACTCGCGAATGCGAAGACGAAATAGATCATCGGCCAGCCGAGGCCGAGCAATAGCCGAATCGCGCCCGTCAGATTGGCGATCGCGAGGTGCGCTCGCTCGGGATTGCGTCCCGCTTCCCACGCGATGACGGCTTCAATCGCGAACTCGGGCAGTGTCTGGAGCCACGCCAGGATGGCGAGCGCCAAACCCTGCGAGATGAGGAATTGCGCCGCCTCCGCGCCCCAGGCGACGAGGAATGCGGACACCAGCATGCTCGGAAACGTCCACAGCGCGGCGAGCGCGGAGCCTCCCGCCTGCATCGCGGAGCCGAGTAGCTTTAGGAATGCCGCGTTGCGTGGTAACACGTCGCGTACATTTCAACGCCGCCCACCGGCTCCATAACCCGCGCTGGAGCGAGGCGGAGAACGAGCGCGTCTTCGGTTTGTGCAACAGCCCGAACTTTCACGGGCATAACTATAACCTCGATGTGTCGGTCGAAGGCGAGATCGATGCGGAGACGGGATTCGTCCTCGATATCGCGAAACTCAAGGAGATCGTGACCGAGTGCCTGGTGCGGCATCTGGACCATAAGAACCTGAATCTCGACGTGCCGTGGTTCCGAGAATTGAGCCCGACAGCCGAGAACATCGCGGTGGTATCGTGGCGCGTGCTCACGCCCGCCGTCGCGCCGGCACGGCTGGCACATATCCGCCTCTGGGAGACCGAGCGCAACTACGTCGACTACGAAGGAACGTGAGTATGGCGAGAGACCAGATGAAGTCCGCGAGCCTGCACAGCTTCCACGAGTCGCACACGGAGCCCGATCCGGAGGGGCGTATCCCGTTCCAGACGCTCGTCCACGAGATGCTCGAGCGGCTCGGCGAAGACCCCAGCCGTGAGGGACTGCGACAGACGCCGGCGCGGGTGGAGGCTTCACTCAAGTGGTTGACGCGCGGATACGGCATGGACGTCGAAGCAGTCGTCGGCGACGCCGTGTTCGAGGAGAAGCACGAGAGCATGATCTGCGTGCGCGACATCGAGATCTACTCGATGTGCGAGCACCACATGCTGCCCTTCTTCGGCAAGGCGCACGTCGCCTATCTGCCGAACGGCAGGATCGTCGGGCTGTCCAAGATTCCGCGTGTCGTCGAGGTGTTCGCGCGCCGGCTGCAGGTGCAGGAGCGGCTCACCGATCAGGTCGCCGAGGCGCTATGCGGGGTGCTCAAGCCGCTGGGCGTGGGTGTCGTGATTGAGGCATATCACCTGTGCATGATGATGCGCGGCGTGGAGAAGCAGAATTCCAAGACCGTCACCAGCGCGTTGCGCGGAGCCTTCCGCGACGACGCCAAGACGCGCGACGAATTCCTGAGGCTCGTGCACGGCGGCAACTGGCTGCCGTGAAAATCGCGCTCGTGACCGGCGCATCGCGAGGGATTGGGCTCGCGGTCGCCGACGCCCTGCGGGCCCTCCCCTCGGGAATGCATGTGGTGCGTCTCGCGCGGACCCTCAAGGACCAATCGGCGGAACGGCGCACCGACATCCCGTGCGACGTCGCGAAACCAGCCGACGTTGATCGCGCGCTCGATCGGGTCTTCACAGACCTTGGCGTGCCCGACGTGCTCGTGAACAACGCCGGGATCTTCTTCATCAAATCGCTGGCGGAGACCACCTACGCCGATTTTACGGCCGCGCTTGCGACCAATCTCACGGGACCATTTCTGCTGGCGCACGCCATCGTGCCCAAGATGGTAGCGCGCGGCAGCGGGCACCTCGTCACCATCGGCTCGATCTCCGATTACATCGGCTTCTCCGGCTCCACCGCGTACGCCGCGACCAAATTCGGGCTGCGGGGGATGCATGAGGTGATCCGGCAGGAGACGGCGAAGAGCGGCGTCCGCACCACGCTCGTTTCGCCCGGGCCCGTGGATACCGACATCTGGGATGCGGTCGATCCCGACTCGAAGCCGGGATTCACGAAGCGCAAGAACATGATGCGGGCCGAAGACGTCGCCGCAGCGGTCGTGTACGCCGTCACGCAGCCCGAGCACCTGGCCGTTACGGAGATTCGGCTGCTGCCGACGATCTATTCGCCGAGAGGCTGATGCATATCGAGTTGACGGAGATGCTGCGTTGCCCCGAGGCGCACCGCGAGGAAATGCTCGTGCTCTCCACCGGCGAAGTGCGGGACCGTATGGTGCGCACCGGGCTGGTCGGCTGCCCGGTGTGTCACAAGGAATATCCGATCTCGCGCGGCATTGTGAACTTCCGCCGTAGCAGAGAGCGGGTGTCGAAGGAATCGTCCGGCCCACGCCCCGCGTACGCGCCGCCCTCGCCGTTGCCTTCTGCCGACGCGACCGATCTCCAGGCGCTGCTCCAGCTCGCCGGACCTGGCGGCTACGTGGTCCTGGTGGGCTCCGCGGTACGACAAGCGCCCCGGCTCGGCAGCCTGATGGAGGGGATTCACTTCGTCGGCATCAACGCGCCGCTCGAGATGGACGAGCAACCGATGCTCTCGCTCCTGTACGCCAACGAAAAAATCCCATTGCGCACGGCGGTCGCGCGCGGCGTCGTCGTCGGCGCCGATCTGGCGACGTCGGTGTGGCTGGTGGAAGCGCATCGGGTGCTGCTCCGCGGCCGTCGCTTCGTCGTCGAAAACGAAGAGCCCGAACTTCCGATCGGGCTCGTCAAGCTGGCGGCGGAAAACGGGCTCTGGGTGGGCGAGAAGCGCTAGGCGATCGGGCTCTCGATGCTCGCGGTCAGCGCATCGGCCGACGCATACGCCGCATCGATCTGGTCTTTGTAGCGCTTCTCAATAACACGTCGCTTGACCTTCTGCGTCGGCGTCAACTCACCCGACTCGATCGTAAAGTCGTTCTCGAGCAGCACGACCTTCTTCGGGGTCTCGAACTTGGCGAGATCGCGCAGCGTGCCCATCACCTCGCGCTCCATCTTCGCCTGGACGTCCGCGAGCTCCAGCAGCTCCGCGCGGGTTCCGTACCTCAGGCCCCGCTCGGCGGCCCAGCGCTCGAGATTATCGAAGTTCGGCACGACGAGAATGATCGGGAACTTGCGGCGGTCGCCATACAGCACCGCGTTGGCGACGAACGTGTTGCGCTTGACCATGCCCTCGATCGGCTGCGGCGCGATGTATTTCCCGCCGGCGGTCTTGAGCAGCTCCTTCTTGCGGTCGGTGATCTTGAGATAGCCGTCTGAATCGAGCTCGCCGATGTCTCCGGTGTGCAGCCACCCGTCCCCATCGATCGTTTCGCGCGTCGCCTCGGGCTGCTTGTAGTAGCCCTGCATGATGTTCGGCCCGCGCGCCAGGATCTCGCCGTCCGCGGCGATCTTGAGCTCCACGCCCGGGATCGCGCGACCCACGGTGCCGAGCTTGATGCCGTCGAGCGGGTTGAGCGTGAGCACCGGTGAGGATTCCGTCAGGCCGTAGCCCTCGATGATCGGCAGGCCGGCGCTGTAGAAGAACTTCGCGATGTCGGCCGACAGCGGCGCGGCCCCCGAGACGAAAAAGCGGATCCGGCCGCCGGTGCGCGCGCGCAACTTGGCGAAGACAAGGCGGTCCGCGATCTTTTTCCTGATCGCGAGACCTCCAGGAATCGGCAGCCCGGCCAGCGACAGCGTCGCCCATTCCTCGCCGGCACGCTTCGCCCAAATGAAGATCGACCGCTTGATCGCGCTGCCTGACAACGCGTTCTCCAGCACGCGGGCATAGACCTTCTCGTAGAGCCGTGGCACGGACAGGACGACGGTGGGTTTTACTTCCATAAGGTTGGCCGCGACGGTGTCGAACGACTCCGCGAAATTGATGATCACGCCCGCCTGAAACAGCGTGTAGTCGACCATGCGCTCATAGCTGTGCGAGAGCGGCAGCATCGAGAGACATTCATCGCCACCGCCGATCGGGATGATCTGCAGGCACGCCTGGACATTCGACCAGATGTTGGAGTGCGACAGCATCACGCCCTTGGGGTCGCCTGTCGTCCCCGATGTATAGATCAGCGTCGCGAGATCTTCGGGAGCGACGGACAGGGCTTCCTGCTTCCAATTGGGATACGTCGCCTTTGCCGCTCGCCCCTTCGCTTCGACGTCCGCCAGCGCTATGATGCCGGGCCGCTGGGCCGCGGCTGCACCCTCGAATGCGATCACGTACTTGAGGCGAGGCAAGCCCGCCTTCACCTCCAGCACTTTGTCGATCTGCGGCGTCGTGGAACAGAAGACCGCCACCGCTTCAGAATCGTTGAGGATGTATTTGGTCTGATTGGCGGGCAGCGTGGGATAGATCGGGACGTCGGTGGCGCGGGCGCACAGGCAAGCATAGTCAGCCAGCGCCCATTCCGGACGATTCTCGGAGAGGATCGCGACCTTGTCGCCGGGCGCGATTCCCAACTCGCGCAGGCCAAGGGAGATCGCCTCCACGCGTTCGAGCGTCTCCCGATGGGTGATCGCTATCCAGGTACCACCAACCTTCGAGCGGAACGCGGCTGGGAGGCCGGCGTGCCGGTCGATCGTCGTGAAAAAGAGCTGGGTGAGGGTGCCTCTGTTCATGGCCGGAACTCGACGACGAATGTCACGGGGCTACCCGGAACGTTTGTGCCAGTGAACCGCTTCACCGTCGCGGTTACCACGACGGAATCCGGAAGCGTTCCAGGACTCAATCGCAGTTGCTCGAACGCAAGCCCCGTTCCGTCGGTCGTGACGGTACCTCCTCGGACAAATCTGACCGTTGGACCGCTCGCCGGGTAGGTGGTCGCGGCGTAGACGACTTGCCTGCCGGCTGGTGGCTCGGAGTCGACGGCAAAGACGCGTACGAACAAGGTGTCGGACAGGGAATCCGGCGTTGACACGGTGACCGTATCGCGGACCAGTCCGGCCGCTCTGACGGAGTCGAGCCGCGCGGCCACGACAACGGTTTGCGGATTCGAGCGCAGCGGGCCGACTCGCGCCTGCACGCGTCCGTTGCCGACCACTCTCCCCACCGTCACGCCCGTGGTGCTGTCCAGCACGACGATCGTCCCGGTGTCGAGCGATGCCCAGAAAATCTGCGCGGCGATGGAATCACCTCGACTGTTCAGCGCGCGGCCGAGCGGCCGCAGCGTGTCGCCGAGCTCGATGTGTCCGCTGTCGGGGAGCAGGATATCCAACGCGACGACCTGGTCGGAGGCGGTGATCTTCGAACACGCCAGGACCGTCCCACTCACAGCCGCTGCGACCACGAGTACCAAGACCGTCCGAATCAGCGGCTTCCCGTCCTCTCCTCCGGCGCGCCGGACGAGGCGGTCCCGAGATCCTGCAACGCCTGGTTGGCATGCTCGATCCACTTTTGCGCGTCTGGTCCTCTGGGCGGATGCGCGAGGAACGTCTTCAGATGCTGCGCGGCGCCATCGGGGTCGCCCCGCTGCAGGAGCAGAAACGCGAGGCCGTAGTGGGCACCGGCGAGCGAGCTGTCGAGCTCGAGCGCGCGCCGATAGTGACGAATCGCTTCGTCGAAGCGGCGCGTCTTGGTGAACGCGATCGCCATGTTCTGGAGGATGCGCGCGTCGTTGGGGTGATCGCGCAGCGCCAATCGATACGACGTCAGCGCCGCGTCATAATCACCCTGACGTTCCAGGGCTAACGCCTCGTTGAGATAATCGAGACGCTGTGGTTTCAGATCGTCGCCGGATGAGCCGCCCCCACCGAACAAGCGGCGCCAGAAACTCATGGGCCGAAAATAGCTTGCGGCTGCTGACGTTCGCAATGTAGCTTCCGCGCGATGGCTCAATTCGCCGGTTCGCGCTCTCGCAGCAAGACCCCTCGTGGTGTCCTCCAGGTCGATTGGCCGTTTTTTGGTGAGCTCTGCCGCGTCCTCGCCTTGAAGGTGTTCCGGGAGTATGACCCGGAGGTGGTGATCGGCATCGCCAAAGCAGGCGTCATTCCCGGTGCCGTCGTGGCGAGCATTCTGCAGCGTGATTTCGCGTCCATCGCCATTACCCCGGGGGGCGCGGTGATCGCGGGGCCGCCGCGCCTCGTGACCGGCAAGCGCGTGCTGATCGTCGATGAGACGTGCGAGTCCGGCAGCACGATGAAGCTCGTGCTTGCCGCCGTTCGCGACCTGAAGCCCGCTGCGGTCAAGACTGCCGTCTCATTCAAGACGGGTGCCTACCGCCCCGATTTCTTCGCCCTCGAGAACGAGAACTTCATCATTCTTCCGTGGGATCTCGAAGTCATCGTCAATGGCGAAATCGTCGTCCGCCCCGACTACCGCGAAAAACTGAAGGAAGGCCCCCCCCGTTGAAAGATCGTCTCGCCACCGCAGTGAAGCAGTCCCGCGCCGACTACACCGAAATTCGCGTCGAACGAACCTGGAGCTCCGCCGTCGCCTTCCGTGGCCGTCGGCTCGAGACCGCGACGGTCAGTGAAGACCAGGGTGGGTTTGTGCGGGTGCTGAACAGGGGATGCGGTTGGGGAATCGCCTCCTTCACGTCGCTCGACGAGCTGCCCGCGATGGTCAGCCGCGCCTACGAGCTGTCACGCGCCGTCCGGATGGAAGAGCCGATTCGTCTGGCCGACACGGCGCCCGTGGTTGCCGACGCCAAGCTCGACCTCGACGGCGACGTGCGCGGCATCGCGCTCGGCGACAAGAAGAAGCTCCTCGAGGCCTACAACGGGGCGATGCTCGCCGTCTCGAAGTCCATAGTCGACACGCAGGCGAGTTATCGGGATGAAGTCTCGGAAGTGTGGTACGTCAATTCCGAGGGAGCGGCGCTGTATCAGCTGAGACCCGAGGTCGTCGTCTCCGGCACCGCGATCGGGCGCCGCAATGGCACGATCGAGAAGGGGCTCGAGTCGATCGGCCTGCGCAAAGGCTGGCGCAGCGTGCAGGGATTCGAGGAGCGTTTCCGCGTGGTCGCACAGCGGGCGGTTGACCTCCTCGATGCGCCGCGCGTGCGTGGCGGCGCCTATCCGGTGATTCTCGATAACGAGCTGGCGGGCGTGTTCATTCACGAGGCGTTCGGCCAACGCGGGTGACAACGGCGCGGCCGCCGGGCTGCGCGGGACACTCCCGTTCGACGACGAAGGAACGCCGACGCAGGACACACCGCTCATCCGCGAAGGCACCCTCGTCGGGCGCCTCCACTCCCGCGAGACGGCGGCGAAACTCGGCGAACGGCCGACCGGCAACGCGCGCGCCATTTCCTTCCGCCATCCGCCGATCGTGCGCATGACGAACACGTACATCGCGCCCGGAAAGGCGGGCGTCGGCTTCAACGATCTGATCCGCGACATCAAGCTCGGTGTGTATGCGTGCGGGGCATTCGGCGGTCAGACGATGCTCGAGAACTTTTCGTTCACGGCCGGCTGGGGCCACATGATCCGCGACGGTCAGGTGGCCGAGCTCGTCAAGGACGTCGTGCTCGCGGGAAATCTGTTTCAGACGCTCGACCGCATCGATCACATCGCCGGCGACTTCACCTGGAATCAGATGGGCGGCGGTTGCGCCGCAGGGTCGACGGCGCGGACGCCCTGTGGCGGCGTGAGGAGCAGACCGCGGTCGCCTTCGAGTCGGGACGACTCAAGGCAGCCGGTATTTCAGAAGAAGCGGGACTCAACGTCCGCGTGCTGTCGAAAGGCCGGATGGGTGTCGCGGGCACGACGGCGGCGCAGCCGGATCCCGAGGCGCTGCTCGAGCGCGCGCGGGCGTCGGCCGAGCTCGGGGAAGTCGTCGATCTGGCCTTTCCGAAAGCAGGGGCAGCCTCGCTGCCGCCGATTCCCACGTACTTCGATCGAACCGCGAACGCGTCACTCGATGATCTGATCGCGCTGGGGCGCATGCTCGTCGAACGGTTGGCCCGGCCCGACTGTCAGATCAACGTCTCCGTCGAGCGCGAAGTCGACGAAACGGCGGTCGGAAACACGGCGGGCGCGCGCGGCGAATACCGCGGCACCGGCATCGCGGTGACGGCGGACGTCACGCGGATTGCCGGGGACGACGTGCTGATGGTTTACGATCAGTACGTCGGCGCGGACATGCCGACTGACGCCGATCTCGAGGCGCTGGTCCGCTCGATCGAAACGCGTCTCTCGGCGGCGCTGACCGTCGTGACGCCACCCGACGGGTCGCTGCCCGTCGTATTCACTCCCGCGGGGCTCGCGGCGGTCGTGCTGCCGTTAGAGCAGGCGCTGTCGGGAAAAACGGTGCTTCAGGGAAGCTCACCGCTCGCCGACAAAGTCGGAGCGGTGATGTTCGATGAGCGGCTGTCGATCATCGACGATCCGCTCACGCCCGGCCGGCCTGCGTCGCGGCCTGTCGACGACGAGTGCGTCCCCTCGCGGGCCACGGGGCTCGTCGAACGCGGCGCCGTCGGACGGTTCGTGTACGACCTCGAGACCGCCGCGCGCGCGAAGACCCAGAGCACCGGCAACGGCAGACGTGGGATATTCGGCAAACCGCACATCGGGTACACGAATGTTCTGTTTCGCATCGGGGACGGCGCGCATAGTAGGCATGTAGGGGCGCAGTATGCTGCGCCCCCTTCCATCTTGGGCGGCGGTCTAATCGCCGACATCGACGACGGATTGATCGTGGACGATCTGATCGGCGTGGGGCAGGGCAACGTGATCAGCGGCGCGTTCAGTCATCCCGTTGGCCTCGCCTATCGCGTTCAACGCGGCGAGGTGACCGGCCGGGTGAAAGACGCGGCCGTCGCCGGCAACGCCTACGATTTGCTCAAACGCATTGGGGGAGTGGGGACGGACGGGCGCTGGTTGGGTTCGCGCTGGTCGCCGTCGTTGCTGCTGGAGGGGGTTAGCGTCGCGCGCCGTTAACCGCCGAGAGCCTCCGCGTAGCTTCGCCCCGCCGTCATCTCGTTGTAGACCTTCTCCAAAACCTCCGGTGTCGCTGACAGAAAGCGGCAGCGCGCATCGCCGCGGCTGCGGCACTCGACTTCCATGACAGCGACGGTCTCCTCCGACAGCCGTCCCAGAAAATCCGCCAGCATTCCCGCCGTGAAAAAACACATCGGGGATGGCGCGCTGCTCGGCTCTGCTTCCGCCCAATCGTTCGAGTCGATGGCCAGAGCTCCAGTCCCCACCGGGCTCATCGTCACCGTCCCCCATCCGCCACTCGTGAAAAAGTCCGACAGCGTCTCGGCGAGCAGCGCGGCGTCGAGGTTGCCGGGACTATCGACGCCGGTGCGCTCAGGCAGCCAGCTCGCAAACGCCGTGTAGATCGCCTCGCCCGCCGCGTAGCCGGCTTCTTGAAGGATCGTGACGGCCTGGTCGGGGGCGTGATTCGCGAGGCTGGCGTGCAGCTGGCGCAGTGTGCCGCGCCCAATGGCGAGATCGAAGGAGGTCATATCGCACGCCAACTTATGGTTCGGGCTTCGCGCGGCGCAAGAGTTCGGCTTCGTCGATTTGCTCGACGCCGAGGGCTTTGGCCTTGTCGAGCTTCGATCCGGGATCGGCGCCGACGACCAGCGCAGTCGTTTTCTTCGTAAGACTGTCGGAAACATGTCCCCCGGCGCCTTCGATCAGGTCGCGGGCCTGCTGGCGGGAAAGTGTCGGCAGGGTTCCGGTCACGACGAATGTCCGATCGGCAAGCGGCCGCGGCCCCGTGGCCGTCGCGGTTTCCTTCATCGTGAGTCCGAGCCTCTCCAGGCGTTCGACGAGCGTGCGGTTGCGCGGCTCCGCGAAAAAGCCCGCGACCGCTTCCGTGATCGCCGGGCCCATGCCCCGGACCTCGCCGATCTCGGCGGCTGAGCCTTGCGACAACGCCTTCATCGTGCCGAAGTGCCGAGCCAGCAACTTCGCGCCCTGCGCGCCGACGTGGCGGATCCCGAGCGCGAAGAGCAGCGCCGAGAGCGGCTGCTCTTTGGACGCGGCGATGCTGTCGACGAGCTGCTGCGCCGACTTCTCGGCAAAGCCTTCGAGCGTCATCAGCTGCAACGGCGTCAGCTCGTACAAGTCGGCGACGTCGGCGATGCGTTTCGCGTCGAGCAGCGCGCGCACGCGCTCGTAGCCAAGCCCGCGAATGTCCATCGCGCCCCGGCCCGCGAAGTGAACGATGCCTTCGTGAATCCGCGCCGGGCACGAGATGTTGGGACAGAAGGTCATCACCTCGTCTAGCGGATGCTCGACCTGCGAGTTGCAGCTCGGGCAGCGCTCCGGCATGCGAAACTTCTTCTCGCCCCGGGGCCGGCCGGCCGCCGGCCCCAGAATTTGCGGGATCACTTCTCCCGCCCGTGTCACCTCGACCCAGTCGCCGACGCGAATATCCTTCGCGGCGATCAGGTCGGCGTTGTGCAGCGTGGCGTTGGAAACCGTGACGCCGCCGATCTCGACCGGCTCGAGCACGGCGTAGGGATTGAGCGCCCCCGTGCGACCGACGTTGATGCGGATCTCGAGCAGCTTCGTCACCTGGACTTCGGGCGCGAACTTGCGAGCGATCGACCAACGCGGCTCCCGATTCCCGATCGTGCCCAGCTCGGCGTACAGCGACCGAAGGTCGACCTTCACGGCGACGCCGTCCGCGCCGTAATCGAGCTTCGGCAAGAGCGCCTGCAGCTTCGCGACGCCCAAGTGCGCGGCCGCGAGGTCGGCCGCGCGAGCATGATGCGGCTCCACGGGCAGTCCCCATTCGGGCATCGTCTCCAGCAGCTCGTGTTGCGACTCGAAGCTGAGCTTCTGACCGGGCGCTTCGATTTGGAATGTGAAGACGCGCAGGCCGCGCGCCCGCGTAATTCGCGGATCGAGCTGGCGTAACGCGCCGGCCGCGGCGTTGCGCGGATTGGCGAACGGCGGCTCACCGGCTTTTTCGCGATCGCGGTTGACCTTGACGAACTGGCTCTTGGGCAGGTAGACCTCGCCCCGCACTTCCATTTTCTTGGGCCAGCCTTTGCCCCGCAGGCGGAGCGGCAGATCGAGCACGGTGCGGAGATTGGCCGTCACGTCTTCGCCTTCCACGCCGTTGCCGCGCGTGACACCGGTGACCAGCAGGCCGTCTTCGTACGTGAGGCTCACGGCGGCGCCGTCGATCTTCACTTCCAACGTGTAGCCCGCCGCCTTTACCTCCGGCACCAGGCGCGCGTTGCGCTCCTCCCACTCCTCGAGCTCGGCTTCGGTGAAGGCATTCGCCAGCGACAGCATCGGCACGAGGTGGCGGTGTTTGCGGAAGGCAGTCGCGGGCGCGCCGCCCACGCGCAGGGTCGGCGAGTCGGGTGTGCGGAGATCGGGATGCGCGGTCTCGAGACTCTGCAGCTCGCGGAACAGCCGGTCGTACTCGGCGTCCGACATTTCCGGCTTGTCAAGGAGGTAATACGCGTGGTTCGCCCGCTCGAGAATCCGCCGCAGCTCGGCGGCGCGCGCCGCCGCCTTCTTCACCGCCCCTTGGCTTCCTCTTGGATGACCGCCATCGCCACGCTGACCAGGCGGTCCAGCTCGTCGGCGCTGGCTTTGGGTAGTTGGGTCTCGCCCCAAGCGCCTTCCCGTTGCCCGAACGCGTCGAGCAAACGCCGGAAAAAGGCGAGCAATGCCACGCGCTCGAGCTCCATGCTGCGGAGGTGCTCACCCGTCTCGTGCTGCCGGGCGGCCAGGCGCTCGTAGCGGTGGGCGTTGCGGAGGCTCTGCGCGGTGAGCGAGGCCACGACCTGGACGAAGCGGACGTCGGCATCGGAGAACGTCGGGCCGTCGCGATAGGTCCGCAGGAAAATCGCGCCGATCGCGACCGACCGCCATGTGATCGGCACGACGGTGATCGACTTCACGCGCCGATTGATCAGCTCGCCTTTCACGTGCCGCAGCGACGGGTCGTTGGCGGCGTCGGGAATGAACACGGTCTCGCCGCTCTGCATCGCGCGCTTCAGCTCCGGATAGCGCTCCAAATCGACGACGTAGTTGCGGATCGTGGGATCTTCGTACGAGGCGACGAGGCGCACGGAGCGGCCCCCCTTTTCGCCGAGGAAGATCGAGCAGCGGTCCAGGCCGAACGACTCGCCCAGCTTGCGCGCGATTGACTGGAGAATGTCAATGAAATGCAAAGAACTGGAGGCTTCCTTCAGGATCTCGATGACGGCGAGGAGGTGCTTGCGCTCGTGCTCGAGCTCGGCGATCCGCGCGGCGAGCCGTTCTGCTTCCGCGTGGGTGAGAGCCGAGTTGATCGTCACGTCTGGTCTTTCTCGTTCTTGATTTTTTCGAGCAAGTCGGCGGCCTCGCGCCGGTACTGCGGGTCGAGCACATCCTGAGTGGGGAGCGCGGGAATGGCCATGAGCTGCTCCCGCGCCTTGGAATACGCGCCGACGTCGGTGTAAATCTGCGCCAGCTCCAGACGGTGAAAGATCCAATCGGGACGGATCGCGACCGCGCGCTCCAGGTGCGCCACCGCGTCGTCCCAATTGGCCTTCGACATGAATCCGCCGCCGAAGAGCGCCTTCGCGAAGAATCGTTGGAAGCCGGAGAGTCGCTCCACCTCGGCATTCCAGGCGCCGAGCACGTGATGCGCGAAGTTGTGATTGGGTTTGATCTGGACGGCGCGGGTGGCTTCGTCGTAGATGATCTTGGCATACTTCACCCGTTCCTTGCTGCCCTTGGTGCGCGACAGCCGGCCCAGGACCATCGCGACCGCGTAATGGCCATCGGCCTGCGTTGAATCGGCGCGAACCGCGCGCTCGGCATAAACGCGTCCGACGGCGTAAAGACTATCGCGGCGGTGCTTGAGGGAATCGTCATTGCCCTGTATTTGTTTGGCAACGTCGGCGATCGCCCGCGCCGCCTTCCAGTTCGCCTCATAGCTCAGCGAATCGATGGCGAGGGCCGCCTGGTAATGGCGCAGCTGGACGTCGGGATGCATGAGGCCGGCGCTGTCGCCCGCGGCAACGTGTTGAGCGACGCTCTGCGCGGTGAGGCTGCCGCAGATGAGCGGCGCAATGAGAACGAGAGAGAGGCGCATCGAACAATGATCGTGGGACCCCTGATCGAGCGCAAGCGCGACGGCGCGGCGTTGAGTCCCGAGGAATGGTCCGCACTCGTCGCCGAATACACCGCGGATCGCATTCCCGATTATCAGATCGCCGCACTGCTCATGGCCGTGTTTCTCCGCGGCCTCGAGCGTCAGGAGTTGGCGGCGCTGACGGACGCGATGCTCGCGTCGGGGCAACGCCTCTCGTTCGACGGCTGGGCGACGCCGCGCATCGACAAGCATTCGACCGGCGGTGTCGGCGACAAGGTGTCGCTCGTGCTCGGCCCGCTGGTCGCCGCGTGCGGCGTCGCCGTGCCCATGATGTCCGGGCGCGGGCTCGGCCACACCGGCGGCACGCTCGACAAGCTCGAAGCGATTCCCGGTTTTCGCACCAATCTCTCTCTCGCCGAAGCGAAGGCGCAGGTCCAGAAGCTGGGGTGCGCGCTCATCGGCCAGACCGCCGAGATCGCGCCGGCGGATCGCAAGCTGTATGCGCTGCGCGACGTGACGGCGACTGTCGAATCGATTCCGCTGATCTCGGCGAGCATCATGTCGAAGAAGCTGGCCGAAGGGCTGAACGGCTTGGTGCTCGACGTGAAGAACGGCAGCGGCGCGTTTCTGCCGGAGGTGGACCGCGGACTGGAGCTCGCGAAGACGATGATCGCGCTGGGCGAGGACCGCGGGTGTCCGACCGTCGCGCTCATCACCGCCATGGACCGGCCGTTGGGTCGCGCGTGCGGCAACGTCCTCGAGACCGAAGAGGCGATTTTGGCGCTGCGCGGCGAGGGGCCGACCGATCTGCTCGAGGTGACGTACGCGCTCGGCGTCGAGATGCTGCTGCAGGCGGGCATCGAGAAGAACACGAAGAAAGCTCGCAAGAAACTCGAGACGGCGATCGACTCAGGGCTCGCCGCCGAGAAGTTCGAGCAGATCATCGAAGCCCAGGGCGGGAATCCGAAGGTGCTCGAGGATCCTTCTGTCTTACCGCAGGCGCAGGCGGTGGATGTCTTCGCCGCACCGCGTACCGGCGTGGTGCAGCGCGTGGAGCCGCGGACCATCGGACGGGCGATTATTGCTCTCGGCGGTGGCCGCCGCACGGTCGAGGACACGATCGACCACACGGTGGGATTCGTCATCACGGTGAAGCCGGGTGACAAGGTGCTGGAAGGTGAGCCGATCGCGTCGGTCTTTGCGAAGGATGCCGATGGCGTGCGCGCCGGGTTCGATGCTTTAACACAGGCGATTGTCATCGGCGACAAGCTCACCCACAAGCCACTCCCGCTCGTGTCCCATCGCGTGACCCGAGCGGGAGTCGAAGAGCTGCGCTAACGCCTCAGACGTCGAGGTTCTTCACGAACTTCGCGTTCTCCTCGATGAATCTGCGGCGCGGCTCGACCTCATCACCCATCAGCGTCTCGAACAGCTGTGACGCCTCGAGCGCATCTTCCATGGTCACCTTGAGCAGCGTCCGCTTCGCCGGATCCATCGTCGTATCGCGGAGCTGGTCGGGATTCATCTCGCCCAATCCCTTGTAGCGGCTCACCGTGATCGTCGAGCGTCCTTCGGCGCCGTTCGTGAGGCGCTTCACATAGCCGTCGCGCTCCTTTTCGTCGTACGCGTAGAACTCTTCCTTGCCTTTGGAAACACGATAAAGCGGCGGTTGCGCAATGTAGATGTACCCGATGTCGATCAGCTGCTTCATCTCCTTATAGAAGAAGGTGAGCAGCAGCGTCCGGATGTGCGCGCCGTCGACATCGGCGTCCGTCATGATGATGATCTTGTGGTAGCGCGCCTCGTCCATGTTGAAGTCCTCGCCCACGCCTGTCCCGATCGCCGTGATGATCGTCCGGATTTCCTCGTTGGAGAGGATCTTGTCGATGCGCGCCTTTTGCACGTTCAGGATCTTGCCGCGCAGCGGTAGGATTGCTTGATAGCTGCGATCGCGCCCCTGTTTGGCGGAACCACCGGCGGAATCGCCTTCGACCAGGTAGATCTCGCACAGCTTCGGATCCGTCAGTGAACAATCGGCGAGCTTGCCCGGCAGGATGCCGGCGTCGAGACCGCTCTTCTTGCGCACCAGCTCTCGCGCCTTCCGGGCCGCTTCGCGGGCACGCGCCGCGCTCACCGCCTTGGCGATGATCGCGCGCGCGACACTGGGATTCTTGTCGAAGAACTCGCCGAGGGCGTCGTTGACGACGGTTTTCACGATGCCTTCGACTTCAGAGTTGCCGAGCTTGGTCTTGGTTTGTCCCTCGAACTGCGGCGCAATAACCTTCACGTGCAGCACGCAGTTCAATCCTTCACGCACGTCGTCGCCGGAGAGCGTGAACTCCTCTTTCTTGAGCAGCCCGTCCTGCTTCGCCCACTCGTTGATCGTGCGAGTCAACGCCGACTTGAAGCCGGTGAGATGCGTGCCGCCCTCATGCGTATTGATGTTATTGACGAAGGTGAAGGTGTTTTCGCTGTACTGATCGTCGTACTGTATCGCGCCTTCGACCTCGGTGCCTTCGCGCGTGGCTTCGAAGGTGATCGGTTTCGGATGCAACGGGCGCCGGTTGCCGATCACCCATTTCACGAACTCCGCGAGCCCGCCTTTGTAGTGGAACGTCTCTTCCTTCTGACTGCCGCGACGCTCATCTTTGAGGACGATCGTCAATCCCTTATTGAGGAAGGCGAGCTCACGCAGGCGATTGGCGATCGTGGCGTAATCGAAGCGGGTTTCCGTGAAAATCTTGTCGTCCGGCCTGAACCAGACGGTCGTGCCCGTGCCCTTTGCTTTGCCGACGACCTCGAGCTTCTTCGTCGTCTCGCCGCGCTCGAAGGCCATGTGGTGGCGCTTGCCGTCGCGGTCGACCCACACTTCGAGCTTCTCCGACAGTGCGTTGACGACCGAAACGCCGACGCCATGGAGACCACCCGACACTTTGTAAGTGCTCTTGTCGAACTTGCCGCCGGCGTGCAGAACGGTGAGCGCGACTTCGACGCCGGGCTTCTTCTCGGTCTTGTGGATGTCCACCGGAATACCACGGCCGTTGTCGACGACCGTGACCGCATTGTCGGCGTGGATCGTGACATCGATCTTGGTCGCGAAACCCGCCAGGGCCTCATCGACCGAGTTGTCCACGACTTCGTAGACCAGGTGGTGCAGTCCGCGTGCGGAGACGGAGCCGATATACATCGCGGGACGGCGCCGCACCGCTTCGAGGCCCTTGAGGACCTGAATCGAGTCGGCCTGGTAGCCGCCGTTGGCTTTTTCTTTCTGAGGTGCTGCAGGTTTCTTCTTCGGCATCAATTTCCTAACGTGAGAGAAGCCACCGTATCGTCGTGATGCGGCCGGCGCCGCGACCCGCATTGATGCGAGCCATGATGTCGGGCGTCATCAACTGCAGCTCATTCATCCAAGCGCTGGTCGCCACGCGCACAAACAGCACACCATCGGGCGTGACGCTTTCAGGACTTGCGACTGCGGCGATCTGCGGTCCTACGAGGTGCGGCCAATCGGGAATGATCTGCGCCTGACCGACCCGCCGCGCCAAACCGGCGCGGCTCAAGTAGCCGGCGAGCGCTTCACTCACTGCGACTGGGGCGCTCTTTCTGGGGCGATCGGCCACCCCTAAAAATAGGCGGAAGTCATTGTCCTGTCAACAGTTAAGGCCAGTTACGGAAGTTACGGTACGACCACGACGTAGGTGTCGCGCTGGATGGCGAAAGCGCTGATATCGCGTGCGCGGAAGGATAATGGGACCCTGTTTCCGGGGGTGTGCCCTGCCGGCACGACGAACCGGTAGCCCGAGCTGAACGACCGCTGGAGGCCGGCGTCGGCGCCTTTCACCACTGAGTCGACGCTGACCCACACCGAATCGAGTCCCTCCGTATCCTGCGCGCGCACGATACCGGACACGGTGTCGGCCTTGCTGGCGCTCAGCGTGGTGTCATCGATGGTGAACGAGAGCTGCGGGGGACCGGGACGCAGGCGATCGCTGAGACATGCCGCGGCGCCAGCGGAGAGGAGCAGGATCAGCGTCCCTGAAATTTGGCGGATCGCTTTTCGAGAAATGCGGTCAGTCCTTCCTTCATGTCCTGGGTTGCGGCCAGCAAGCCGAAATGATTCGCTTCGAGCAGCAGGCCCTCATCGAGACTCATCTCGAGGCCCTGATCCACCGCCTCGATCGCGAGTCGGACGGCCAGCGGACCCATCGCGAGGATACCCCGCAGCATCTTCTCGGATTCGGCCAGCAAGTCAGTTGCGGGCACGACCTTGTTGACCAGGCCGATGCGATACGCTTCCTGCGCGTCGATCATCTCGCCCGTCAAGATCAGCTGTAACGCGACGCCTTTGCCGACGAGTCGGGGCAGGCGCTGCGTGCCGCCGTATCCCGGCGCGATGCCCAGTTTCACTTCGGGCTGTCCAAACTTCGCGTTCTCACTGGCAATTCTGATGTGGCACGCCATCGCCAGCTCGCAACCGCCGCCTAGCGCGAAGCCGTTGATGGCGGCGATCACCGGTTTGCCGCACGTCTCGATGCGCCGCAGGACACCCTGGCCGCGCTGTGCGCGCGCCTTGCCGTCAAACGGTCCCTGTTTCGATAGATCGCCGATGTCGGCGCCGGCGACGAACGACTTTGGGCCTGCGCCCGTGAGGATCGCGCCCTTGATCTCCGATTCGGTCGCGATGCGCTCGGCGGCCTGACCCAGTTCCGCCATCACCTGATCGTTCAAGGCGTTGAGCTTGTCGGGACGGTTGATCGTGACAAACGCGATGCCGTCGCGGATGTCGAACAGGAGAGTTTGGTAGGCCATGGCGGAATCCTAACTCCAAAAGGCGGGGCCATGCAAAGACTAGGTGCACAGACGCAGCCGCGGGCATCGGTCTTCAGTCACCGGGACAATCCTCGCGCCGATGGTCCCGTTGACCAGTGCCTGTGCGTCCGCTGCTGCGTCTAGTTTTTGCATTCCCCCGCCTTAGGTTCTGCTGAGTGACTGTCCAGGCAATCTCATGGCTGCCGTCGGGGGCAGTGCGCATCATTGACCAGCGCGCGCTTCCCGAGTCGGTGATCATGCGCGACCTCGAGAGTGCTGAGGCCGTCGCGGACGCGATTCGCACACTCCAGGTGCGTGGCGCGCCGTTGATCGGCATCGCCGCCGCCATGGGCCTGGTTGCGGGAATGCGCGATGGGCGCGGCTTGCCGCGCGCGGCCTTCCTCGATCGTCTCGCGCCGCTTGTGGTGTTGCTTGGCGGCGCTCGTCCGACGGCCGTGAATCTCCGCTGGGCACTCGAGCGCATGCAGCAGGCGGCAGAGGTGACACCGGGCGACGGATCGGCGCTGTGGGAGCGGCTGCACGCCGAGGCGAGCGCCATCTGGGAAGAAGATCGGGCGATGTGCCGGCGCATTGGCGAGCATGGCCTGAGTTTGCTGACCAACGGAGCCAATGTGCTGACGCACTGCAACACCGGCGCGCTGGCAACCGGAGGTATCGGGACGGCGCTCGCGCCCATCTATCTCGCGCACGAACGGGGGCGCAACGTACACGTTTACGTGGACGAGACGCGACCGCTGCTTCAGGGATCGAGGCTTACCACGTGGGAGCTGATGCATGCCGGCATTGCGTGCACCCTGATCACTGACGGAGCCGCGGCGACGCTGATGCGTCAGGCGAAGGTCGACATGGTGCTGGTCGGCGCCGATCGGATCTGCGCCAACGGCGACTTCGCGAACAAGATCGGTACGTATGGGCTGGCCGTGCTCGCCCGTCATCACGGCGTGCCGTTCTATTGCGCCGCGCCGTGGTCGACGGTGGACGCCTCGCTGGCAGACGGCGACCTCATTCCCATCGAGCAACGCTCGCCGAGTGAAATCACCGTCGTCGCCGGGCGGCCCACCGCGCCCGAAGGCGCTACCGCATTGAACCCCGCGTTCGACGTCACGCCGGCGCGCTATGTGAGTGGGTTCATCACCGATCGCGGAGTCGTGCAGCCCCCGTTCTCGGCATGAGATCCATCATCGCGGTGATTGGTGGCAGTACCTGCAGCGCCGAGGAGACCGCGCTCGCCGAGGACGTCGGACGGCGACTCGCTGACCAAGGCGCGGTCGTAATTTGCGGCGGGCTCGGCGGCGTCATGGAAGCGGTCGCGAAGGGCGCGCAATCAAACGGTGGGATCACGGTCGGCATCCTACCGGGTGGCGATCAAACGGCGGCCAATCAGTACATCGAGGTTCCACTCGCCACGGGTCTCGGCGAGATGCGGAATTTTCTGATCGTCCGTTCGGCCCACGCGCTCATCGCCATCGGTGGCGGCATCGGGACGCTGTCGGAGATCGCGCTGGCGCAGCGTATCGGCAAACCGGTGGTGGGCCTGCACGATTCCTTCAGGAACGCAGTCGACATGCCGCGTGTCGCGACGGCCGCGGAGGCTGTGACGTGGGCGCTGGAGCGGGCGCACAGCGGAGTGGTATAATACGAAGATGAAAGCAGGCACGAAGTTCGCACTGGGCGCGGTCTTGATCGTTGGATCGGTCGGCTATCTCATGGCTTCCGGGATCAAGCAGACTGCCCAGTATTTCCTCACGCCCAGCGAGCTCGCCCAGCGGGTCTCGGCGGACCCGTCGTTCTACGATCTCGGGCTCAAGGTGGGCGCGCGCGTCGTCCCCGGCACGGTGCAGAAAGAGATCGCCACGCAGACGCTGCGCTTTCACATCACGGACGGGACTGTCAGTTATCCGGTCATTTTCCGCGGGCTGCCTCCCGACACATTCACCGACTCCGTCGAAGTCGTCGTCGAAGGGCGACTCCAGAAGGATGGCGTGATTCACGCGACCGACGTGCTCGCCAAGTGCGGGTCGCGCTACGAAGCCGTTCCCAAGGCGTAAATGACGCTGCTTGGCCATTTATCCCTCTGGCTCGCGTTTCTCGTGGGCCTGTGGGGCGCAGTCACGGGATTCGTGGGGGGCGCGCAGGGACGCGCCGATCTGCAGCAGAGCGCGCGCCACGCGACGTTTGCATTGTTCGCCGCGCTCGTCGTGGCGGTCGTGTCGCTCGAGGTCGCCATCTTCCGCCACGATTTCTCCCTCGAGTACGTCGCGGCGTACACCAGCCGGAACTTGCCGACCTTCTACCTTTGGTCGGCGCTCTACGCGGGACAAAAGGGCAGCCTGCTGTTCTGGGCGACCGTGCTGAGTCTCTTCGCAGTGCTCGCGCAGCTGCTTACCAGCCGCCGCCATCGCGTGTATCTGCCGTATGTCGCCGGGGTCACCTGTCTCGTGGCGACATTTTTCATTTCGGTGATGCTCTTCGCCGCGAATCCGTTCCAGCGCCTGGCGTTCGCACCGCTCGACGGCAGCGGGATGAATCCCCAGCTCCAGAATCCCGGGATGGTCTTCCATCCGCCGATGCTCTACCTCGGCTACATCTCGATCACGATTCCGTTCGCGTTCGCGATCGGCGCGCTGCTCTCGAAGCAGCTCGACACCGAATGGCTCACCGCCATCCGCAAATGGACGCTGGTGTCGTGGCTATTTCTCAGCATCGGACTGCTCATCGGCATGTGGTGGGCGTACGTGGAGCTGGGATGGGGCGGATACTGGGCCTGGGATCCGGTTGAAAACGCCGCGTTGTTGCCGTGGCTGGTGATGACGGCATTTCTGCACTCGGTGATGATTCAGGAAAAGCGCGGCATGTTGAAGAAATGGAACCTCGGGTTGATCATTGGCGCCTGGCTGCTGTCGATCTTCGGCACGTTTCTCACCCGGTCGGGCGTGATCGCGAGCGTGCATTCCTTCACGCAGTCGCCCGTTGGCTGGTTCTTCGGGGGATTCCTGTTGCTGGCTGCCGTGGCGAGCTTCGCGCTCTACGCGATACGGCTCCCCCTGCTCGCAACGGAAGCGCGGCTCGAGTCAATGGTGAGCCGAGAGGCAAGCTTCTTTTTCAATAATCTGCTCCTCATCGGGCTGGCGTTTTCGGTGCTCTGGGGAACGCTGTTCCCGATTCTTTCCGAGTGGGTACGCGGCGTCAAAATCACGTATGGCCCGGCGACCTTTAACTTCGTGAATATCCCGCTCGGTCTGGTGCTGCTCCTGCTCACGGGGATCGGGCCGCTCATCGCCTGGCGCCGGGCATCGTTGCCGAATCTGCGGCGGCAGTTCGCCGTGCCGGTGACGAGTGGTGTGTTCATGCTGCTGATTCTGCTCGTGGCGGGCATGCGGGATCTGGGCCCGCTGCTCGCGATCAGTATCGGCGCGTTTGTGTTCGCGACAGTCATTCAGGAATTCGCGCGCGGCGCCCGCGCTCGTCACCGTCAGTATGGCGAACCGATTGCGTTCGCGGTCCTGCAATTGCTCACCCGTAATCGCCGCCGCTACGGTGGCTACATCGTCCACATCGCGATCGTGCTGCTCTTTGTCGCGTTCGCGGGGATGGCGTTCAAGACCGAGACGCAGGCGACACTCCGGCCCGGTGATTCGGTCACATTGAAGAGCCCTTACGGCCACCTCTACACCTTCACACACCTCGGTATTTCCCAGTACAACGCGCTGAACCGCGAGGTGACTGCCGCGCTCGTCGAAGTTCGTCGCGATGGCAAACAGATCGGTCGCCTCCGGACGGAGAAACGCCAGCACGTAGACGCCCTCGGCCGGCCGACGTTCGAGCCCTCGACCGCGGTGGGCATCCGGAGCGACCTGCGCGAGGATCTCTACGTCGTCCTCGGCGGCCTCGTGAACGGCACAGAAGAAGCCGTCTATCGTTTCACGATCAATCCGCTCGTGTGGTGGGTGTGGTTCGGGGGGTTCGTGCTGGTGATCGGCGGCTTGATCGTCCTCTGGCCGGGTGGCGGATCAGCGCCGGGCGCGAGAGGACGAACGCAGCGCGCGCAGGCGGGATACACCGTGAAACTCGAGGCTGGGCCATGAACGATCACGTGAGTCGACGGGGATTTTTCGTCGCGGCCGTGGCAGCGGCGGGTGCTGTGCTTCAGGACAGCGCGAGCGCGGGCCGCGTCTACGACCCCGGCCGGGCGGGTCGAGCGCTGCCACCGGTTACGGCTGTAGACAACGACGCCGCCATTCAGCGAATCGAAAAACGCATTCGGTGTAGCTGCGGCTGCGGCCTCGACGTCTACACGTGCCGCACGACGGACTTCAACTGCACGTACAGTCCGGCCATGCACAAAGAAGTGCTGCGGCTCGCCGCGACTGGGAAGACGGCGCAGCAAATCACCGATGAGTTCGTGGCGCAATATGGCGAGCAGGCCCTGATGTCGCCGCCGCGGCGCGGGTTCAACCTTGCCGGTTACTTTGTGCCCTCAGTCGTAGTCCTGATCGCCGGAATATTCCTGTTCCTCAGGCTGCGGCGTTGGACTCGCGACGTGCAGGTTGGTTCCCCTACAGTAGACGGCCTCCCGCCTCCCAATGCGTCTCCGGCCGAGCTCGAGCGGTTGCGTCAAGAGCTCGACCGGCTGCCCGGCTGATCGTTGGAGCTGCTCGAGCTGATCGCGGGCCTCGTGCTTGCAACGGGGGCGACCTATTTCGTGCTCCTCCCCATTCTTCGCCCGTCGTCCCCTGAGAGCGCTTCGAGCGCCATCGACGAGGGCGAAGACCCCGACGACGACCTGAGCCCGCAGACTGTCGCGTTGCGCGCGCTCAAGGAGATCGAATTCGATCGCGCGACGGGGAAACTTTCCGACGCTGACTACGAAAGCCTGAAAGCGAAGTACACGGGCGAAGCATTGGCGGCGATGCGAGGGGAGCCAACCGGGTCCGCGGTCCGCGGTACGCGGGAGTCGCCGGCCCGCGCACCGCTCACCGCTCACCGCTCACCTTGTCCCGAACACGGCGCCCGCCCGGAGAGTGACGCTCAGTTCTGCTCGGAATGCGGCAGGCGGTTAGGATCCGCCCCCGGCTACTGCGTTCGTTGTGGCACCGTACTGGAAGACGACGCGCGCTACTGCAATCGCTGTGGCGCCCGCGTCGCGGCGTGATTCCCGCGCGCTATTGCGTTTTTCGCCGCCGTTTCCTATCAGTCTCCATCCCTGACTTCGAGGACAGTCGTGAAGAAATGGGCCGGGCGGACCTTGCTCGTCGTGTTGCTGGTGGCCGTGATCACATCGGGAGCCGAAGCGCAGCGCCGCTACCGGCGCGTCAGCGGCGCGACTCCAGGCCCAACCTACGGTGCGCACGTCGGATACAATTTCGACGCCAGCAAGGCGCTCATCGGTGCGCAGCTCTCGTGGCCGATCGTTCCGGCGCTCGAACTTTATCCGACGTTCGACTACTACTTCGTGAGCGGCGGCTCGCTGTGGGCCCTGAATTTCGACGTCAAGTACCGGCCTCCCACGACCTATCAAGCGTGGTATGTGGGAGGCGGGTTGAACTACTCACACGCGAGCTCCGGCGGGGTGAGCAACAGCACCACCAACCTCAACCTGCTGACAGGCCTCGAAGGCCGACGCGGTCGCACGCGGCCTTACGTCGAGGCCAAATTGATCGTCGGCAACGGCAGCGCGTTCCAGTTGGTCGGGGGACTGAGCTGGCGCTAAGCTAGAACTCGAAGCTTTCCATCTTCCGCAGTGCCAGCCGCAGCGGCACGATCGTGGCCGTCACGCACAACGCGGCGGCGGCCACGAACCATCCCAGCATCGCCGGCGTCACTCCGACTGGCGAGCCCTCCCACGCCGCGCGCACATACGTCGTGACCGCGCTCGCCAGCGCGCCCAACACCGCGGCGAGCAGCGCGATTGTCGCCATCATGAACACGAGTCCACCGAACGACGTCGGGATCTGCGCGGCGTTTTCCGTCTCGAACTGCGGGTACAGCGCGCCGAACGCGAGTGCCATCGCGCCGATGGCGAGCGTCAGTGCCGCCATCGTCGCGAGACTCAACAGCATCATGAATGGGGTGACTTTTAGCAGGGCGTTCGTGAGTCCCGTCAGCAGGAGCCCCAACACCAGCAGCGGCACCGTGCCGACCCAGTACTTGGACCACAGCAGCGCGCGCAGATCGAGTGGCGAGGAGCGGAGCAGCCACATCTGGCGGCCCTCGAGCGACACGGCGGGAAAGATGAACCGCGCGGCGATCGACGCGAGTACAAACCCGGCCAATCCCAGATTCAGGAACGAGACGAGGTTGACGTAGAAGAATCCCACCGGCTCGCCGCGATGCAGCGGCAATGCCTGAATGTTGAACAGATACACGACGACGAGCACCGCAAGCAGGATGAGCTGACTCCACTGCGTCGTGTCCCGAAAGAACAGTTTGATGTCTTTGAGAACGAATTCCCGTTTTGCGACCGGCAGCCAGGCCAGCATCGAGCCGACGGTCCAGCGCCACAGCGTGCCGCGAATGAATCGCTCGGCGCCCTCCTGCGCCTTCGTGAATCCCGTGGGATAGAGTACGCGATGCAGCAGCGCACCGATCGTGACAAAGCCGGCCGCTGTAGTCCACAGCAGAATGAGCGGCAACAGATCGATCTCATGCCGCAGGTATCCCATGATCGCCTGCGCTGCCCACTCGCTCGGCAGGAAGGGCGACGTCGGTCCGCGCAGCAGGATCACGAAGTCGAGCAGGTTTCTGAATCCCTCGGGCCGCGCCAGCTGCTCCGGCCGTATCAGCCGGAATAACAGAATCACGCCGCCGGCGGCGCCCAATGCGATGATGGAAAGCAAGTCGCGAGTGCGTCGCGCTGGAAAGATGTTGACCAGAATGAGCGTGACGGCCGAGCCGAGTACCGCAGGCAGGATCAGCATCGGCACGATGGCGAGGATCGCGTACGCAGCGAACAGCACCCCTCCCTTGAACACGACGCCGTACGCCGTCAAAATCGGCACCGCCATGAGCGCCACCATCCAGGAGGAGTGCAACAGCGTCTCTCCCAGCTTGGCGAGATACAGGCGCAGCCAGTCGACCGGCGCGGACACCAGGAGATCGAGGTCCTTCGCGAGGAAGAAGCTCGACAGCGCCGTGATCACGTTCGACAGGACGAGGATGGATATAAAGGAGAGCAGGATGAGGCCGAGGATCTTGCCGGGAATCAGCGGACCAAGCTCTTCGACCGCGCGCAGTGCCTTGAGAATCCGGTATAGCACGCCGAAGACGCCGACCCAGAACGCGCCGCCGACCAGCGCGAGCACAACAAGCTTCCCGCTCCCGCCGTTCGCGCGCTCTTCGCGCAGCCGCTGAAGCGCAGTGCGCCACTTGGGCTGAAGCACATGCGCCAGCGAAGGCTGTTTCATCGGCCCAGCACCTCGGCCAATTCACGGACTTGCGCGCCGCCCGTCAGCTTGAGGAACAGCTCCTCGAGACTGGCGTCGCCGGCTTTGTGCTGGCGGCGCACGTCGCTGACCGTTCCCGCCGCGACGATCTTGCCGTGCTGGATGATCGCGATCTGGTCGCACATCGCTTCGGCGACTTCGAGCGTGTGCGTGCTCATCAACACGGTGCCGCCTCTGCCGACGAATTGTCTGAAAATGTCCTTCAGCAATCGCGCCGCCTTCGGGTCGAGCCCAACCATCGGCTCGTCGACGACGATGCATTCCGGTCGGTGAATGAGCGCGCTCGAGATGATCAGCTTCTGGCGCATGCCGTGGCTATAGGCCTCGACCAGCTCGTCCTTCCAGCTCGTCAGCTCGAACACCTCGAGCAGCTCGGCGATGCGGCGCTCGACGACATCGCCTTCCTGTCCATAAAGCCCGGCAACGAAGCGTAAGAACTCGGCGCCGGTGAGCTTGTCGTACACGAACGGCCGGTCGGGAATGAAGCCGAGCCGCATCTTGGCGGAGAGCGGATTGGCGTGCACGTCGTCGCCGCCGAGCAGGACGCGGCCCTGTGTCGGTCGCAGAATGCCGGCGATCATGCGCAACGTCGTCGTCTTGCCGGCGCCGTTCGGGCCAAGGCATCCGTAGAGGACGCCGCGGGGGACGTGGAGGCTGATGTCGTCAACCGCGACGAAGCTGCCGTAGAGCTTGGTCAGGTTTTCCAGACGGATCATAGGACCTCGAGCTTGAGCCGGCCGATCAGCGGGACCAGCTCCACCTGCCGGGCCAGCCCACCAACCGCGAGTCGCACGTGCGCGGCATCAGCGGGGAATTGGTCGAAGACGGGGTCGATAGCGACCCAATCACTGAGATAGACCTCAGGCCACGCATGGTAGTAGAAGCGGCCGTTCAGATAGAGGAGCCCGGCCACCGTGCGGGCCGGGAGCCCAGCGGCTCGCGCGAGCGCGACGTACAGCGTCGTGAACTCGTTGCAGTCGCCGCGCCGATTCTCCAGGACCTTCACGGCGCTCGGCACGCCACCCGTCGGCGCGACCCGTTGCACCGACGCATGCACCCAGCGCGCGAGCAGCTCCGCGGCACGCGCCGGGTTTTTCTCGCGCTCGATGATTTGCCGAGCCTCCGCGGCGATGCGGGGATCGCCGCTCTGAATGAGCGGCTCAGGCCTGAGCCAACGATCCAATGCCGTGTCGCGGTTGGGAAGACGGTACGGCATCGCGTGGGCCTCGAGCTCCCCTACACGGCTGATCTCGAGCGTGTCCCCCGTCAGCCGCTGGCGGGGGCTCTCGATTCCCGGAAGCGCGGCGCCGGTCACCCGTAGGCGCAGCCGCCCCGTGCCGGTTGGAGCTGCGCGGACGCCCGCGACCAGCGCGGTCACGGGCACGATGTCGCCCGGAGCGGGCGACGTGCTCTTGCGCGCGATGCGGGCAGTGTCGCGATGCCTGAAATTGTCGTACGCGATCTCGAAAGCCGCGCGCTCCATCGCAAAGCCGTCGGCCCGGTCCTGCGTGGACGCGAGCACCAACCGACCTTGCGCGTCGATCCAACTGCTTGTGGGCACCCCGTTCGCGTCGTGATCGATGCGGAACGCGCGCACCGTGTCGAAGTGCTCCGGCACCCAGACCATCGTAGTCGAATCGAGGTCGGCGCTGTCTGAAACGACCAGGGTCGACTCTTTTGCCGCCTTCACCGTGACGTCGCGCCGGCTCAAGAGCAGCGGGTCGAACAGCCGCGCCAAATAGGTGCGTCCCGGTTGGAGCTCGCCGCCGAACGCCAGGCGCAAGGGCAAGAGCGTGGGCAGTGTAATCGGGCCGTCGAGCGGAATCCGCGTCGTCTGTGAATCGCCGTCAGACACGATCACGATCGAGAGGACGCTGTCGCCGAGCACCTGACCGTGCGCGGCGAATTGACCCATGTCGCCGACGAATATCGTCGTGACGGTTTGCAAGCGCAGCGCGCGCGACAGCGTGGCGACGCTCCGCGTCGTGGTCCGATACATCTTGCCGAGCGCGGGCACGTCGAGCACGAAGACATTCTCGACCCGCAGCGAAGTGGAGAGCGTGTCGAGCGTTGCGGATGCGAAGCCGATCTGCTGGCCGCCGAGCTCGAGGCGATAGAAGAGAGCGCCCGGTGGAACGGCGAGAGCTGCCTCAGCCAGACGCGCGCCAGTCGGTCGAAACATCTCGCGCTTCACGAGCCAGCCGAGCGACAACCCCCAGGCCGCCAGGATGGCGATGCCCCAGTGCCGGCGCGTCACGAAACCGCCCGCTGCAGCGCAGCCTCGAACACCTGCTGATCCTCGGATCGCTCGACGATGAAGGAGACATCGGCCGGAAATGCCGCGCCGCCCCGATGCGCGTGCAGCACGGTCGCCATGATTTCGGCGGCGTCCTCCAGCGCCAGATTGCCGGCGCCGGTTCCGAGCGGTGGCGCGCTGACGTGCGTGAACTGCCATTCCTGGGCTTGATGCAGTGTCGAGAGCCAGGCGCGCGCGACGTTGCCGCGGGTGACGGGCTCGCGCTCGCTCCGAATCACGGCATGAATGACGAATTCAGCGGGTAAGTCACCGCCGGCGGCGGTCACCACGGCGGCGCCGACCGCCAGCTCGCGGCTCAGGCGGATCCGGTTCTGGAATTCCTGGCCGCCGACGATTTCCAGGCGGCGCAGCGCGGCAGCCGTAGGGTCGAGGCGAGTGGTGGCGGGGCGGACGAGCGCATCAGCGGCGAACGACGCCAGATCGTCCACGACTACGCGAATCACCTCCCGGACATTTCCCGCGAGCGGCGGTACATCGCCGTGGCTTCGTCCGGGCGGTTCAGGCGGTCGAGAATCTTCCCGATGCCGTAGAGCGCTTTGGGGTTGGCGGGCTGTAACTCGACCGCGCGCTCGTACGCTGACAACGCCCCGGCGAGGTCGTCCACGTGATTGAGTGCTTCGCCGAGGTAATACCAGGCGGCGGCACGTCCCGGCTCGAGCTCGACGGCACGCCTGAGCTGATCCGTTCCTTCGCGCCACATGCCGCGCCGGGTGAGCACGATCCCGAGGCTGAACAGCGCTTCGACGTTGGCCGGATCGGCTCGCAGCACGCGCTGCAGATCGCGCTGGGCCGCGGCGTACCGCACCGTGGCGCCGAGCACGGCGGCGCGGTTCAAGAGCAGGGCGGCGTTGTCCGGCTCGGCCTCGAGCGCGCGATCGAGCTCGGCGAGCGCGCCTTCGCGATCGCCGCGCGCGTCGAGAATCAGCGCCAAATTGTTGCGTGCCTTCACATGATTCGGCTCGCGGGCGAGCAGATCGCGATATGACGCGGCCGCTCGATCGAACTCGCCACGCTCACTCGCCTCCCGCGCCGCCACATACAACGGATCGTCAGCAACGGGTGCCGGTGCCGGTGGCGGTGCGGCGGGGGGGGCGGGAGGGGTGGGGGGCGCGGCCGCCACCGGTTCAGACGGCGGTGCCGGTACCTCTTCATCCTCGAGCCTGTCGGTGACATCGAGCGGCGCCGGAGTCGCGACCGGCTGCGCAACGCGCAGCGGCGGTGGCTGTTCGTCGCGCGCGACGTCCTTGGGAGTGGCGATCGCGCCTGTCTGCGTCAGCGACTCCGCTTCCTCGATCAGCTCCGCGGCCACGCGCGCTCGTTCTTGTGAGCTCTGCCAGCGTCGCTCGCGCCGTGAACCGCCGCCCCCGCCGCCCCCGCCGCCCCCGCCACCCTGCGGGCCGCCGCGGTTCATTTCAGGACCTTCGCATGTGTGGTCATCGGGGATGCTAACGTAGGAAGGGCGGGCACTCTAAGCAAGAGAAAAGGGAGAGTTGACCTAAACCCCGTGACGCAGCTAGCCTCCGGTTCTATGTCCGGTGACGCCCTGATCGTCCGCGGAGCACGCGAACACAATCTCAAGAACATCGACGTCGAGTTGCCCCGGAACGCCCTCGTGGTGATCACGGGGCTGTCGGGGTCCGGGAAATCGTCGCTCGCGTTCGACACGATCTACGCCGAAGGGCAGCGCCGCTACGTCGAGTCGCTGTCGGCCTACGCGCGCCAGTTCCTCGGTTTGATGGACAAGCCGGACGTCGATGCGATCGAGGGATTGTCGCCTGCAATCTCGATCGAGCAAAAAACGGCGGGCGCAAACCCACGGTCCACCGTTGGCACGATCACGGAGATCTACGATTATCTCCGGCTGCTGTGGGCGCGCACGGGGACGCCGCACTGTCCCAACGACGGCGCTCCGGTCGAGCGTCAGAGCGCCTCGCAGATCACCGATCTGGTGCTCGAGTGGCCCGAGGGCACGAAGATCGAAGTCCTCGCGCCGCTCGTCCGCGGACGCAAAGGTGAGTTCCGCGACGTCTTTGAGGCGATGCGCAAACAGGGATTCGTGCGGGCGCGCATCAACGGCGAGACGTACGATCTCGCGAACGTGCCCAAGCTCAATCGCCGTCAGAATCACGACATCGCCGTCGTCGTCGATCGGCTGGTCGTGCGGCCGGCTGACCGCGCTCGCCTCGCGGATTCGATCGAGACGGCGCTCAAGGCTGCCGAAGGCGTTGTCGAAGTCGTGCGGCAGACTGGCAGCCCGCGCTCACGGCTTTTCTCGGAGCGCTATGCCTGCCCGAAGTGCGGCTTGTCGTTGCCCGAGCTCGAACCGCGTCAGTTCTCGTTCAACTCTCCGTATGGGGCATGTCCCGACTGCTCCGGATTGGGCACGCGGCGCGAGGTCAACGCGGATCTCGTGCTGGGCGATACCAGTCTCTCGATTCTCGAGGGCGTGGTGCTGCCGTGGGGAGAGCCGAGCGGCTATCTAAGGAAAGTGGTGCTGCCGGCGCTGGCACGCACGTACAAGTTCGACCTCAACTCACCGTGGCGCGATCTCTCGCCGGCCGTGCAGAAGATCGTGCTGCGCGGCGCGCCGGGCAAGACAATCACGTATCAGTACGACAGCGAACGGTGGCACGGCTCGTACGAGTCGGGCTGGAAGGGCGTACTCGATCACGTCGAGAAGCGCTATCGTGAAACGGCATCGGATGCCGTGCGCGAGCAGCTCGAGCAGTTCATGGTCGAGCAGCCGTGTCCCACCTGCGGTGGTCGCCGGCTCAAGCCGGAGAGCCTGTCCGTGATCGTTGCCGGAAAGGGGATCGGCGATGTCGTCGCCCTGCCGGTGCGCGAGGCGCTCGACTTCTTCACGCGCGTCCCACTCCGCGCCAACGGCCGGCCCGGACTCGACCCTGAAATCGCACAACCGATTCTCAAGGAGGTAACCGAGCGGCTGCGCTTCCTCGTCGACGTCGGACTCGATTACCTCACGCTCGATCGCTCGGCCGTCACACTCTCCGGTGGCGAAGCGCAGCGCATTCGTCTCGCGACGCAAATCGGCAGCCGGCTCGTTGGCGTGCTGTACATCCTGGATGAGCCGTCGATCGGCCTGCATCAGCGCGATAACGCGAGGCTGCTCGCCACACTCAAGGAGCTGCGCGACCTCGGCAACACCGTGCTCGTGGTGGAGCACGACGAGGAGACGATTCGCGCGGCCGACTACGTCGTCGACCTCGGTCCGCGCGCGGGACGGCATGGTGGCGAGGTGGTTGCCGCCGGCCCACTGGATGAAGTGCTGCACCATCGCGACTCGCTCACGGCGCGCTATCTGCGCGGCGAGCTGCGCATTCCCGTGCCGCCGCGCCGCCGGATCGCGAAAGCGGATCGGATGCTGCGCGTCGTCGGTGCGCGTCATCACAACCTCAAGGACCTGACCGTCGAGTTCCCGCTCGGCCTGTTCGTCGCGGTCACGGGAGTATCAGGCTCCGGGAAATCGACGCTCGTTACCGATATCCTCTATCAGTCGCTCGCGCGCCATTTCTACCGCGCCAAAGTCGTGCCCGGCGTGCACGACCGACTGGAAGGGCTCGACTACGTCGACAAGGTGATCGACATCGATCAGAGCCCGATCGGCCGGACGCCGCGGTCGAATCCGGCGACCTATACAGGCCTCTTCACCCCGATCCGCGAGCTGTTCACCTATCTCCCTGAATCGAAGCTGCGCGGGTACGGGCCGGGACGGTTCTCCTTCAACGTGAAGGGCGGGCGCTGCGAAGCCTGTCAGGGCGACGGGCTCGTGAAGGTCGAGATGCACTTCCTGCCCGACGTGTACGTGCCGTGCGAGGTCTGCAAGGGGCGGAGGTACAATCGCGAAACCCTCGAGGTGCGTTATAAAGGAAAGTCGATCGCCGACGTCTTGGATCTGACCGTCGCCGACGCGCTCGACTTTTTCGAGCATCAACCGCGTATCAGGGCGAAACTCGAGTTACTCAACGACGTAGGACTGGGATACATCCATCTCGGACAGTCGGCCACGACTCTGTCGGGCGGCGAAGCGCAGCGCGTCAAGCTCGCCACGGAGCTCGCCAAGCGCGACACCGGCCGCACCCTGTACATCCTCGATGAGCCGACGACGGGTCTTCATTTCGAGGACGTACGACTGCTGCTCGAGGTGCTGCACCGGTTGGTGGACAAAGGCAACACGGTCGTCGTCATCGAGCACAACCTCGACGTCGTGAAAACGGCCGATTGGGTGATCGACCTCGGCCCGGAGGGCGGCGATCTCGGCGGCCGGGTCGTCGCGGTCGGGCCGCCCGAGCGTGTGGCGCAGACCAAAGCGTCCCACACGGGACAATTCCTGCGGAAGGTGTTGCAGGCCGGGGACTAGACGGTAGGTTGAACAAACCAAGGAGCGCGAGTGGATTCGGACAGCATCATCGGGCTCACGACGATCGTTCTGTTGTTCGGTGGCGGGACGCTGTTTCTGCTCTCCATTTCCCCGATCGGCAAGGCGTTCGCCGCCCGCATACTGGAGAAAAAGGGAGCGGCGGCGCACGCAGATGAGGAGACGGCCGAAGACGTGAAAGAGCTTCGCCGTGAGGTTGAGGAGCTCCGTCATTTCGGCGAGCAGATGAACGAGCTGGGCGAACGCGTCGACTTTCTCGAGCGCCTGCTGGCCAAGCAACGCGAGGCGGAGCGGCTCCCGCCGGCGAGGTAATCTATGCCTCAAGAAGGCGTCGTCTTTCTCTTCGTGCTGACTATCCTCGGGGCGACAGTCCTGCTGTTCCCGTTGGTACGCGCGTTCGCCGAGCGCATCCGCAGCAAGAGCGTCGATCCCGGCATGAAAGAAGAGCTGCAACTACTGCGGGACGATCTGCTCGCCGAGATCCAGCAAGCGCGCCGCGAAATCGGCGATCTGGGCGAGCGGATCGACTTCACCGAGCGGCTACTCGCCAAGAAGATCGAGCGATGAATGGACCAGAAGCGGTGGCGGCCTTCGTGTTCTTCGGCGGCACGTTCTGGGTCCTTCGACCGGTCGCGGCCGCGATCGCCAAGCGCATCGCCGGAGAGCACCGCCGGCCGAGCATGGAGCCGGCAGAGCGCGACGAGATCTTGAACGAGCTGCAGTCGGTGCGGCAGGAGTTAGCCGAGCTTGCGGAGCGTATGGATTTTGCCGAGCGATTGCTGGCCAAGCAAAGCGAGGTGAAGCGGTGATCCTGGACCCCGGCGTGGTCGCCGTGTTCATCCCCATCGTCACCGCGGGAGGATTCTTCGCCTGGATGATCGCCATCTCGCCCATCGGCAAGGCCTTCGCGGAACGCCTGCGCCACGCGCCCAGCGCTGGCGGAACTGGCGAGGACCAGGCGGAGTTGGTCCAGAGCGTGGAAGAATTGCGGCGAGAGGTGGCGGAACTGGCGGAGCGAGTAGATTTTACCGAGCGGATGTTGCCTCGCGAAACGGGCCGCAAGGAGAAGGCGTAAGAAAGCACGTGATTCTCCAAGCACCGCCGACGCCACCGCCAATGCTGCCGTTCGACCCGAATCAGCTCATTCCGCTGATCGGGACGATTGGCGGTTTGGTCGTCACCGGCGTGGTCTTGTGGGCCTTTTTCAAATCGGACTTGGCCGGCGCCATCGCCGCGCGGATCCGCGCCGGGATGCATCGGCGCAGACGCTGGAAAGAATTCGGCGGCGAATGGAGCGATACGCCGATCGAGGGTGCCGCCGACTCGGACCGTGTGGCCGAGCTGGAGCATCGCGTCACCGAACTGCAAGGACAAATTGCCGAGCTGGCCGAGCGGCTAGATTTTGCGGAGCGGCTGCTCGCGCAGAAGCGCGAGCGCTCATTGCCAGGAGCCTAGATGGGGATCATTGATCGTCTGTCCACGCTGATCCGGTCGAACATCAACGATCTGATTTCGCGTGCCGAGAACCCGCAGAAGGTTCTCGAGCAGCTCATCGTTGACATGCGCAGCCAGCTGGCGAAGGCCAAGCAGCAGGTCGCCGCGGCCATCGCCGACGAAAAGCGCCTGTCGGCACAAGCGGAGCAGGAAAAGAAGCTCTCTGAGGATTGGGAGAAGCGCGCGGTGCTCGCGGTGCAAGAAGGCCGCGACGACCTCGCCAAGCAGGCGCTGCTACGCTACAACGAGCACGTTCAGAACGCCGTGCAGCTGCACGACACATGGGTCAAGCACCGCGAGGAGACCGAGAAGCTCAAGGGCTCGTTGCGGCAGCTGAACGACAAGATCGAAGAAGCGAAGCGCAAGAAGAACATCCTGATCGCGCGCCAGAAGCGGGCCGAGGCGCACAAACGCATTCAGGAGACCCTTGGGTCGATTTCGGACAAGAGCGCCTTCGAAACGTTCGAGCGGATGGCGGAGCAGATCGAGCACGAGGAGCGCAAGCTGATCGCCGCCGCCGAGGTGAACGAGGATCTCTCGGGTGATTCCCTGATGAAGCAGTTCCAGGGACTCGAGGTGAAAGCCGACGCGGACCAGCAGCTGCTGGCGCTCAAACGCAAGATGGGGTTGTTGCCCGGAGGCACCCAGGAACAGGCCAAGGCACTCGGGAAGGGGGCGCGGGACGCCGAGCTGCTCGAGGACGACGACGCGGAGCAGAAGAGCTGAACGGCTCCGAGCCGTCCGCCAGTAATAGATTGTCGAGCGCCACGTTTGTGGCGCTCTTTATTGCGGCCCTCGTGATCTGGTTCGTCATCAGGGTCATCGACGTCCTGCTGCTCGTTTTCATTGCGATTCTGGTCGCCGTCTATCTCTCCGCCATTACCGACTGGCTCGAGCAGCGCCGTTTTGGATTGCGGCGTTGGATGGGTCTGGCGACCGCCGTGCTCGCCACCATCGTCGTCGTGGCCGGCGTCGCGGTGCTGCTCGTTCCGCCTGTGATCGACCAGACGGAGGCGTTGATCGGAGGCCTGCCCCAAACCCTCACGAGAATCCAGAACGTGCTGGCGGGCTGGGCGCAACAGTATCCCGTACTCGATCGCACAGAGCTCGCCGATCCGTCTTCCGGCCTGGTCGCTTCGTTCGTGAACGACGCGGTGAGTTTTGTACGCGGTGCGTTCCTCGGGACGCTGCGCGGCGGCGGCAAGTTGTTCATCGAGGGAGCGAGCGTCGTGGTGATGGCCCTGTACCTGACGAGCCAGCCTACGGTCTATCGCAATGGGCTCATCTCGCTGGTGGCGCCACGCCACCGCCCCATCGCGGTTCGCATTTTCCAGGATCTCTCGGCGACGCTGAAAGCGTGGGTCGTCGGCCAGCTCATCGCCATGGCCGTACTCGCGCTGCTCACGGCACTTGGCCTTTGGATTCTGGGCGTGCCTTCGTGGTTGGCGTTCGGCATCTTCACGGGGCTTGTCGCCATTGTGCCGTTCTTCGGCACGCTGATTTCGACGCTGCTGCCCGCGTTGTTCATGGTCGCCACGGGCGACTGGGTCAAAGTCGTCCTCGTGCTGCTCCTCGGCGTGCTCGTGCACATCTTCGAAGCGAACGTCATCGTGCCCCGCATCATGCAACGCAAGGTCGAACTGCCGCCGGTGCTGACGATCGCCAGCGTCTTGATCATGGGAGCCTTGCTCGGAGCGATCGGGCTCATCGTTGCGGTCCCGATTCTCTGCGTCACGATGGTCGTGGTTCGCCACATTCTGCAGGCGGAGATCTACGGCGATCCAACCCGCGCTCAGCCGGCGGTGCTCCGTAGCACCGAGCGACGGACCGGGGTCGACCGCCGAGTCGCGCAGTCGGTCGGATGACTCGCGCACCACAACATCGCTTTCTCATCATCGCCGACGGGGAGTTCGGGCCGCTGTCGTCCAAGACTGCGAACTCGTGCATTCGCTACTTCCCCGAGCGCATCGTGGCGGTGCTCGATCGCAAGCAGGCGGGCCAGACCGTCCAGGACGTGCTGGGTTTCGGTGGCAAGATTCCCATCGTCGCTGACTTCGAGCGCGGCATCACGCAGGGGACAGGCGCGACCGCCGTACTGATTGGCATCGCCCCGGCCGGCGGTCGACTGCCCGACGAGTGGAAGGCGTGGCTCCGGACCGCGATCGAGCGCAAGCTCGAGATCTGGAGCGGGCTGCACACCTTCATCGGTGACGATCCCGAGCTCGGGCCACTCGCTCGCGCGCATGGCGTCCGCATTCTCGATGCGCGCCGGCCCCCGCCGAATCTGCCTATTGCCGATGGTCGCGCCGCGGAAGTCGACGCGCTCGTCGTCCTCGCTGTCGGTTCCGACTGCAATGTCGGGAAGATGACCGCGCAGCTGCAGCTGCGAGACGCTCTCGTGCAGCGTGGTCACAAGACCAGCTTCGTCGCGACCGGACAGACGGGAATTTTCATCGAAGGGTGGGGCATTGCGGTGGACGCCGTCGTGGCCGACTTCATCGCGGGCGCCGCCGAGCAGCTTGTGCTCGAGGGCGCGAAAGGCAACGACATCGTGCTGGTGGAAGGGCAGGGCAGTCTCATTCATCCCGGTTACTCGGGCGTAACGCTCGGTCTGCTCCACGGCTCGTGTCCCGACGCGCTGATTCTCTGTCATCAAGTGACGCGCGACTTCATCGGCGACTACCATGGCCGCGAACCGTGGGTGCGCATCCCATCGTATTCCGAGCTGATCGAGATCCATGAGCGCGCCGCCCAACCGGTGCATCCAACGAAAGTGATCGGGATCTGCCTCAACACCTACGACATGGATGAGGAGGCGGCGCGCGAGGCGGTTGCGCGCGCGGCCGAGGAGACGGGGCTGCCCGCCACGGATCCCGTCCGCTTCGAATCGGCCGCACTCGTTGACGCGATCATCGGCGCTCGCGCAATGATTTGACCTGTACGGCGGCGAATCGGTACCACTCGCCGTCCTTTCCTCTCTTATGCTGGCGGCGTGCGATTCCTACGCCGCGTTCACGCCGAATGGCTGCTCATCTTCCCGCGCCTGACGCGCACTCGCCACGGCGCGTCGCTGCTAGGTCTCGGCATCCTGCTTGTCTGGCTGAGCAGTCACGGTCTCGATCCTCTCGCCATCGCGCTCCATGCGGGCGCACTCGGCGCCGTGATCGGAGCTGCTTACGCTGCCGCGGGTGAGAGCGATCGAGCCGCGCTCGGCGTCGCTCTCACGCATCCTACGACCCCGCTCGCGATCGCGACCGGCCGGTATCTCGCCGCCGTCGTGCCGGCGGCGGGTCTGGTGATCGCAACGACTGTGGCGGTTGGATGGCAGCCCGCGCGGGCGGCCGCGGGTGTGCTCGCGGCGGCAGCCGTCGGGAGCTGCGCCCTCGCAGCCGTGCTGACGTTCGGGAGCGCGGCAGCCGTTCCCCTTTTCCTCTTTATGGCGGGTGCCGGCGCGATTCCGCCGCAGCGCCTGGTGGATCTCGCCCATCCCGGCGTGGTTCGGCTCGCGGCGGCCAGCGCGCTCGAGTTGGGACCCGCGCTCTGGCACTATCGCGATATCGCCGCTGGCAATCTCCGCGCGATCGTGCACGCGCTCGCGTGGGCGGGGCTCGGCGTCCTGCTCGCGAGCGCGATGGTCGCCCGACAGCGCGTAGTCGTTCACCGATGACCGACTACGCGCTGACGCTTTGCGATGTCACCTGCGACTTCCGTTACGGACCGCGGGGCAGTGGGCTCAGCGGCGTCTCGCTGGCGCTGTTGCCGGGCGAGGTGGCTGGGGTCGTCGGTCCAGCCGGATCGGGCAAGAGTACGCTGCTGCAAGTCGCCGCCGGCTTCGTGCGGCCCGCAGCCGGCGAAGCTCGAGTGTGCGGGATTCGCGCCACCGAGCCCATGGCTCGACGACTGATCGGATACTCGCGCGACACACCTGCCTATCCGTCTTCCCTCACCGTGCGTGAGGTGCTCACGTATTACGCACGGCTCCACCGGACGGCCAATGGCGACCACGGTGCCGGCGCGGATGGATTAGTCCGCGAAGCGCTCGATCTCTCCGGGCTTGTGCCCGCTGCGGATTTCGACGTCGGCGCGCTGGGCCGCGCCGATCTGCAGCGGCTCGGGGTCGCGCAGGCGGCGCTTGGCGGCCGCCGCGTACTCTTGCTCGACGAGACCCTATCGGGCCTCGACGCGATTGCGCGGCGCGATTTGCGCGCGCGGATCGCCCGGCTCGCGGCCACCGGCGTGGCGGTTCTCATAGCGGCCCGCGACCCGGCGGCACTCGAACGGCTCGCGTCACGAGTCCTGGTGCTGCGTGCCGGTCGGATCGTGCGTGCCGGTTCACTTGCGGCACTGCTGGGGGAGCGCGTCCTCGAAGTGATCCTCGACGCCCCGCCCCCCGAGCCGCCGCCCGGCTTTCGGATCACGGCCGCCGGGCTCGAAGCGCCGCTTGTCGGACGGACCGTGGAATCGGCGCTGGCATTGTGTCGAGCGCACCGCCTCGCAGTGCGGGCGTCGCGTGTGCGCGTCAAATCATTGGAGGATATCGTCCTGGAAACACACGACTCGCGCTAGTACGTTTCGCCGCAATGGCGGAGCAAGTATCCCTCTTCAACACACTCACGCGTCGCGTTGAGCCGCTCAAACCGCTCGCCCCGCCGCGCGTAACGCTGTACGCCTGCGGTCCCACCGTCTGGAACTACGCGCATATCGGCAATTTCCGCACCTTTCTGTTCGAAGATCTGCTGCGGCGCTGGCTCGAGTATGCGGGCTATCAAGTCTTTCAGATCATGAACCTGACCGATGTCGACGACCGCACGATCAAGGCGGCGCGCGCGGCGGGGAAACCATTGGCCGCGCACACCGAGCCGTTCACCCAGGCGTTTTTCGAAGACCGCGACTATTTGCGCATCAAGCCCGCGAACGTGTATCCGCGCGCGACGGAGTACATGCCGGCGATGATCGCGCTCGTCGCGCGGCTGCTCGAGCGGGGAGTCGCATACAAGGGAGAGGACGGCTCCGTCTATTTCGCGATCGCCAAGTTTCCGAACTATGGCCGGTTGTCGCGGCTCGACCGCCGGGAGATCAAGGTCGGCGCGCGCGTCGCCAGCGATGAATACGCCAAAGACGATCCGAGCGACTTCGCGCTCTGGAAGAAGGCGGACGCCGAGGACGAGGCGGTCGGCGCCGCGTGGGATGCGCCGTTTGGACGAGGGAGGCCGGGTTGGCATCTCGAATGCTCCGCCATGTCGCTCGCCGAGATCGGCAAACGGTTCAATGTGCAGACTCTCGACATTCACGCGGGTGGCGTCGATCTGATTTTTCCGCATCACGAAAACGAAATTGCGCAGTCGGAGGCGGACACCGGGCAGTCGTTCGCACGGCACTGGCTGCACGGCGAATTCCTCAATGTGCGTGGCAGCAAGATGTCGAAGCGCCACGGCAATTTTCTCACCGCGCGCGATCTACGCGAGCAAGGTGTCGATGCCGCCGCGGTCCGTTTGCTCTTTTTCCAAACGCATTATCGCCAACCCGTCGATTTCACCGACGCCGCACTCGAATCGGCCAAGGAAGGGGTGCGGCGACTCGGCGAATTTCATGAGCGTTTGAAAAGGGAAAGGGGAAGAGGGAAGGACGAGGAAGGGTCGCTGGCGGAGCTCGCGAAAAAGATGGAGGACGATTTCGCGGCCGCGATGAACGATGATTTGAATGCGCCGCGCGCCGTTGCTGTCTTATTCGATTTCGTGCGCGCCGCCAATCGAGAGCTCGATAAGCCGCAGCCGCCGAGCGGAACTGCCCGCGCCCTGGCCGTGTTCGAGCGGGTGGCAGGATTGCTCGACGTCTTGCCGACCGCTCGGGCCGTCGATGCCGACCTGGCGCGTTGGGTCGATGACCGAATCGCAGCGCGCGCCCAAGCCCGTAAGTCCAAGGATTTCAAGGCCGCCGACGCGATCCGGGACGAGCTCAGGGCCCGAGGCATCGAGATCGAAGACACGCCGACCGGGACCAAGTGGCGAGTCGTCTGAAGAGGCCTAAGTCGTTCGACCTCCGTCCCTTGCCATAGTTGCCAAGCGCGTTTAAGCTACGGGTCTGTTGGATTTGGGCCTCAACCAGCTGACGTAGCTCAACTGGTAGAGCAGCTGATTTGTAATCAGCAGGTTAAGGGTTCGAGTCCCTTCGTCAGCTCAAACCCGAACTCTGGGAAACAACAAACCCCGCGCGCACCGAACGCGGGGTCTGTTGTCAGCGGGAGCGGCGGAAGGGAATGGGCGGGGGGGCGGCGCGCTGGGTGGGGTGCCCGAGTGGCCAAAGGGAGCAGACTGTAAATCTGCCGCGCATCGCGCTACGAAGGTTCGAATCCTTCCCCCACCACTTTTGTGGCGCGCGGGCGTAGCTCAGTTGGTAGAGCATCAGCCTTCCAAGCTGAGGGTCGCGGGTTCGAGCCCCGTCGCCCGCTCTGTCGAACGCTCGCGTAGCTCAGTCGGTAGAGCGCGTCCTTGGTAAGGACGAGGTCACCG
>WNFD01000225.1_pt1 | contig 54884 bp, 49 predicted proteins | sample 5400491 | NCBI WGS metagenome assembly WNFD01 (sample SAMN13153343, study PRJNA577476) | soil metagenome | isolation source: 120 cm saprolite under Douglas fir tree site 2 hole 2 replicate 2 | place: USA:California | collected 2015-04-18 | reverse complement strand
CCACCACCAGAATCGCGCCGTCCATCTGCGCCGCTCCGGTGATCATGTTCTTGATGTAGTCCGCATGCCCCGGGCAGTCCATGTGCGCGTAGTGCCGGTTCGCCGTCTCGTACTCCACGTGCGACACCGCAATGGTGATGCCCCGCTCGCGCTCTTCCGGCGCGTTGTCAATGGTGTCAAACGCCCGGAACGCTACCTTCGGGTTGTGCTTGCTCAGCACTTTCGTAATCGCCGCCGTCAACGTCGTCTTGCCATGGTCAATATGACCAATCGTTCCGATGTTCACATGCGGCTTCGTGCGCTCGAATTTCTCCTTCGCCATATTCCTTTAACCTCTCATCGTGTCATCCCAGCGGAGCCGGGATGATCTGCTTCCAAATGTTCAACGATCGCTGCTTCGCACTGCAAAATCTGGAGCGGGGGACGGGATTTGAACCCGCAACCATCACCTTGGAAGAGTGAGACTCTACCGTTGAGTTACCCCCGCCCGGTGCTGCCCCAAATTTTCCGCACGGCCGCAGATTCTGCGCCGTCCCACTTGCGGTCCACCCACGTTGCAACCGCTAAATCCTGGAGCCTGGGACCGGGATTGAACCGGTGACCTCGTCCTTACCAAGGACGCGCTCTACCAACTGAGCTACCCAGGCCCAACCCGTTTCCCGCCAAATTCAATCCTTCGCGGCGCACTTTTCCTGAGCGGCGCTTGCGCCCCGAATTGGACCGCCTTCGAACATCGCTCATGCGATTGCCCTGCGGTTTTCTGTAATCCAACAACGAGAGCCTGGTGGACGGGGAAGGATTCGAACCTTCGTAGCCCGCAAGGAGCGGCAGATTTACAGTCTGCTGGTTTTAGCCACTCACCCACCCGTCCCGAAAAAACTTTTTGGGACGCGAACCACGAGTCCCGAACTTATCCTTCAACAACTTGCAAGAGCCCCGTACAAAAACACAAAAAGGACTCGTTTTTTGACTGCAGGATTCGCTCCGCCTCGCTCCCCCGCAAAATTTCCTGGTGGAGCTGGCGGAGGGAATTGAACCCCCGACCCTCTGATTACAAATCAGATGCTCTACCAGCTGAGCTACGCCAGCGCCGCTCAAACCGAGTAAGAATACCAGAAGAGGTATAAGAATTGCAAGGGGTTGGTCCCAAATTTCGAGCACGTCCATTGCCAGCTCTGTGGAAAACCGGACCCTTTATGCAGCCAACTGGTCCACCTGTATCCTACATGCCATCTATACTTTAGCATAGATTCGGGGCAAACCGAGCCGAGGGCAAAACGAACCGTCCGGGTGGCAACCCGCCGGGATTCCAGCTTCACCTTCATTTTTGCGTTTGGGTTCACCACGACAATGCGACAATCTCTCCTTCGAGACGCAACCCGTAACGGTGCCCAACTCTATGAAGAAGCAGCATTGGATTCTTGTGTTGGCTGGCGTGCTTCTCTCCGCAGCCGTTTCTTTGGGATACCTGGGATACCAAAGATGGGGCGCAACGAGGGGTGCTCCGCGCGAGGAATTGCTCGCCCTGCTGCCTTCCGATGCCAGCGCTGTGATTTTTCTGGACTTGGAAGAACTGCGGCGCGCGCCATTCATGGCAAAACTGTATGAGTGGGCGCCGAAGCCGGAATCGGATGCGGACTATGCACAATTCCTCACAGATACCGGTTTCGATTACGAGCGGGATCTGCATCGCATCGCGTTTGCGACTAAGAAAAAAGGACAGGACTCTGTGATCTTTGCCATCGCGGATGGAAAGTTTGATCGCGCAAAAATCTCTGCGTACGCGTCAAGGTCCGGCTCCGTCGAAAAAAAGGGTGGACACGAAATCTATTCCGTGCCGGCCAGCGGGACAGCGAAGAAAATTTCTTTTGTGTTTCTGAAAAATGACCGGATCGCGCTGACGGACGACGCGGATCTGAGTGCCCTTCTGAATTCGAAGAACCGCAAGGAAGACACCGCCGAATGGCGCACGCGGTTCGAGCGGCTGGCGGGATCACCCGTTTTTGCCGTGATTCGCCAGGACGCCGACGCAGGCTCAGCGCTTGCGGCGCAAGCTCCCGGAGGCTTGCGTTCGCCGCAACTATCCACGCTGCTCGATCAACTCCAGTGGATCACGCTCGCGGGCAAGCCGGACAACGAGCTCTTGCGCGTGGTCGCGGAAGGCGAATGCGCAACCGACGCGGCGGTCCGTCAGCTTACCGATCTCTTGAATGGCGTGGTGATCCTGGCGCAAGCGGGCCTGAACGATTCGAAAACCAGGCAACAGCTCGATCCCGCGGCGCGCGAGGCCTATCTGGAATTGCTGCGGAGCACGGAGGTTTCGAAACTGGATCGCGGCGACACCAAGTCCGTTCGACTGGTTCTGGAGATTACGCCGAAATTCCTGGCGGCAGCTCGTACGGCAACGCCCGCGCTGCCGGACGCCACTCCGGGCAAGCCAGCCCCGCAAAGAAGTACCACCCACAAAAAGGGGCGCACTTAGTCGCACTAATTTGAGAGCTTAGTCGCCGGCAGGAGTGGACTTCATATAGCGCCACGGATTGATCGGCGCATTGTTCATGCGCACTTCGTAGTGAACGTGCGGGCCGGTGGAGCGGCCGCTGATGCCTGTATAGCCCACGACTTCGCCGCGCTTGACCCGCGCTCCGGGAACGGCAGTGAAAGCCGAAAGGTGCGCGTACCACGTGGTGATTCCAAACCCATGATCTACCACCACCAGGCGGCCGTAGCCGGCGTGGTTGTCGGCAATGTTGACAACGCCGTCGGCGGTAGCGTGAACAGGCGCTCCGTAATCGGACGCCACATCCACTCCCGTGTGGAACGCACCCTCACCGCTGAACGGGTCCAAGCGCTCGCCAAAGCTGTCCGTGATGTGGCCTAGAACAGGCCAAATCGACGGCGTGTAGGTGGAATCGGCAAAGCTCATGGGGGACAGCAAGTGGAGACCGCTGCTGGAAACGGCGATCACCGCAGCGTTGCGCTTCAAGAACGTGTATTGTTCGATCGAGCGGTCAAAAGCGTCCTGCGCATCCACCGGATTGTCGCTCTGGTCGAAAGCGGCGGGATGATAGCGCAGCACGCCGTAGGTCATCGCCACTTCTGTAGCCAAGGACTGAACGGCTTCCAGGCGCTGATTGGTATCGATGACCGTGCTCTGGAGCTGCTGATATTGCTTCTTGAGGGTTTCTTGATCGTGGCGAAGCGCGTTATAGTTGCCGACCTTCCATAGCATGCGCGAATAAGAGCCTACCGCTACTGTCACGCTGATCGCGCCGATGACCGCCAGCACGGCAATACCGTGCAGTAGGTAGGCCGGTACGATGACTTTCCGGAGCTTCCCCGGAGTCGACGCAATAAAGAACGTGTAGCTCTTCCCTCTCATGGCGGACGGAGCCTTCTGGCCTTCCAAATTTGACTTGGCGGGCGTCCTACCCTGGAACCCACCGTTGAAACCCGAACTTCAACCAATATCTGAACCGTGAGCCTTGGTTCGCGACCTTGCACATACTAAATTCTGTAGGAGTGGGCGTCAACCCTGTATTTTGTGATTTAAGGGTCAGGCTGTGCAAACCTGTCCCCTGTCCGTTCGTACAGGGTATTGGCACTATTTCCGAGAATCCACGGATTCGAACCGAGACTAAGGGAAAACCAACCCGGGCTGAGGAGCTATACTGTCTCACAAAAATCTACTGGAGTGTTAGAAAAGCCCCATGAGGTACGGAAGCCCCAGCGAAAATTCCATCTTGGAGCGCGTCCTCAAGCGGATGGCAGACTCGACGAAAAATCTTTCCGGGCGTGCGGTCCACTTGGGGGTCGGGGATGACGCAGCGCTTTTTCGACCCAAGCGCGGCCACGAGGTCATTCTGACCTGCGATTGGTTCCTTGAGGGCACGCACTTCCTGCGCGAAAAGCATCCGCCCGACGCCGTGGGCTGGAAATGTTTGGCTAGGGCTCTGAGCGATGTGGCAGCAATGGGTGGCGTGCAGCGGTTTTTTCTACTGAGTCTGGCGATGCCAGAGTCGCATACCGGGCGTTGGCTCGATGCATTCCTGGGCGGATTACGGCGGGCCTCGCGCAAGTTTGATTGCACCTTGGTCGGCGGGGACACGACACGGCGCCGGGAGATCCTTATCAACGTCACTATAGTGGGCGAAATCCGTAAGTCACGCGCTGTGCTTCGATCGGGGGCGCGCGCGGGCGACATTATCTACGTCACCGGGCGGCTGGGCGAGGCGGAATTAGGGCTGCGCATTTTGAGGAGCAGCAGGAGTCCGGTTCGACCCAGCAATCCATTTCTGAAAAAGCACCTTTACCCAGATCCTCGACTCGCCCTGGGCCAGTGGCTGGCAGAAAAGGGCTTGGCGACATCGATGATGGACCTCTCCGATGGGCTTTCCAGCGATCTGCCGCGGCTCTGCGCTGCAAGTGGAGTTGGAGCGCGCTTGGAAAGTGCCAGGCTCCCGGTGATGCAGGTTCCCGGCGCTGTTCGCCAACAGGGAGTCGATCCCCTGCAACTGGCACTGCATGGCGGGGACGACTATGAATTGCTCTTCACTGTTCCATGGAAGATGGCCAAAGATCTGCCGAGGAGTTTGAGAGGCGTGGCTCTCACTCCGATTGGCAGAATCACGGAAAGGCCTGGCGTGAAAATGTTGGAGGGAAACGGCCATGAGCGACAACTCCTTGCCGGCGGATGGGATCCCTTCCGAAACACGCGGTAAAGGTTGCCCAAATCTTCATCTGTATAGGAATCTTCAGCGGTTCAGATTGGTACAATCCTCCGGGACCGTATATTGGCCGATTTCGCGACTGGCCCAAATCCGTTCTTGCGAGCAATTGTAATTGTTCTAGGAAACCCGTACTTTGAGATTGTTCGTGCAAGCAGGGACTCCCTCCCTTCGACTCAGTCCTCTTCGCTTGACCCGAAAAAATTGGAAACTACACAGATTCCGAGGAGGATTCGTGAGAGAAATACTTGGACTATTGACTGTGCTTGCGACGCGCTATTTCCCGATGGCGGTCCAAGCTCAACAACCCATCCGAGTAAATTGCGCGGGCCCAGCTACACCGACTCAAAAGGGCAGCTGTGGCAAGCGGATGCGGGCTTTTCCGGTGGCACAATAGAAACAATTACAACTCCGGTCAGCGGCACGGCGGATCCGCTCCGCTAGGAGGATTATCGGTGGAACCCGGCGAGCTATTCCATCGCGGTTCCCAATGGGCAATACCAGGTTAATCTGTATTTCACCGAAGCGAACCCGAAGAGCGAGTCCGTGGGAGCGCGTGTGTTCAACGTGAGTCTGCAGGGGACGACAGTTTTCCCGAATCTAGACATCTTTGCAGGCGCCGGAGCCAACGCCTCGCTAATCAAATCAGCAAATATTAAATGTCGTCGTTCAAAAACAGTAGCCGCGAAGAAAGTGGACCAGGAATGTCACTCCGTCCCGGTTTTTGTGGGCGGTGAAGGCGCAGGCGGCTTTTCTTTGGGCGCGGCTGGCTCGTCTTCGGTGGGGGCCGTGTCCGGGGTATCCACGTTGATGTGATGCTTGCCGGCTAACTGCTCGAGCGGGACAACGTTGGCGAAATCCAGCGGAGGCATTCCCGCCGTGGCGCCTTGCATGAATTCGAGCCAGATCGGCAGCGCCGCGCGCGCTCCCGTTTCCTTTTTTCCAAGCGAAATCTGTTTGTCGTCAAAGCCGACCCACACCCCGGCCGTGATCTGCGGTGTGTAGCCTACGAACCACGCGTCGGTGTAGTCCTGCGTCGTGCCGGTTTTTCCCGCGGCGGGACGGCCGAGCGCCTTCGCCTGAATTCCCGTACCGAATTGAATGACTTCTTCCAACATCGCGGTCATCGTGCGCGCAACGTCCGGAGAAAGAACGTCGTGCACTTCGGGATGCGCTTCTTCGAGCAGCGCGCCATCGTAACTTGTGACCCGCCGGATCATGTGCGGGTCGATGCGGATGCCGTCATTCGGAAAAACCGTGAACGCCGAGACATGTTCGACCAGCTTCATATCCGCGGCGCCCAGCGCCAGAGGAAGATACGGCGGAAGCGGCGTGGTAATGCCAAAGCGCTTCGTCATGTCCACCACCGTGGAGATGCCCACCTTTTCCGCGAGCTTCACCGCCGGCACGTTGCGCGAGCCGGCAAGAGCGCGGCGCAGCGTGATGGTGCCTTCGAATTTCTCATCGTAATTGCGCGGAGAATACACCTGTCCGCCGCTCATCGTGGTGAAAGGCAAATCCACAATGGTGTCAAACGGGGTGGAGCCCTTTTCCAGCGCATCAGCGTATACGTAAACTTTGAATGAGCTGCCGACCTGCCGAACCGCCTGCGTCGCGCGGTTGAATTTCGAATCTTCAAAGCTGTAGCCGCCGACCATGGCCTTGATTTCGCCGGTGGAATTCTCAATCGCGAGCATCGCGCCTTGCGGGCTGGTCTGCTGCTCCAGCTGTACTCGCGCCGTAGTGTCCCGCAACTCCTGAATCGAGAACTGCGCGAGGTCGCCGATTCTCAGGAGCTCCGCGGGCTTCTTGCGGCCGGTCCAGACGAATTCGCCGGGAGAAAGAATGGCGCGGTACGGGCCGATTTTGATGACGGCGTTTTTCTCGTCCATCGACAGCACGAGGCCGGTGACGTAACTTCCCTTTTCGATGGTGTGGCGCCAGTCATCGTCTTCGTAGGTGTCGAGCTTCCCGAGATTGTCGTGGACCACGTTCGGCAGATTGCCCCTCCAGCCATGGCGGCGTTCGTAGGCGTGCAGGCCGTCCCGTAGGGATTGATTGGCGGTGCGCTGCATATTGAGGTTCAGCGTGGTGTAGACGCGCAGACCGCGCTCGTGAACCGCTTCGGTGCCGTAAGTGGCTTCGAGATATTTGCGGATGTCCTCGAAGAAGTAAGGCGCAAGGTCATTGCGCGGATATTGGATGTGCAAACCGAGCGGCGATTTTCTCGTGGCGACTTCCTCGGGAGGAGTGATTTTTCCTTCCTCTTCCATGCGGCGAAGAACGAGATTGCGCCGGTTGAGCGCAGCCTCCGGATTCGAGAGCGGGGAAAATTTTGGGCCGTTCACCATGCCGGCGAGGAGCGCGGCTTCCTGGAGCTTCAGGTCGGTGACGGGTTTGCCGAAATAAAATTGCGAAGCCGCCGCGAAGCCATAATTTCCGTGCGCAAGATAAACCTGGTTCGCGTACATCGTGAAAATTTGCGGCTTGGTGTAGCGGCGCTCGATCTGCAGCGCGAGAAGGATTTCCTGCATCTTGCGGCGGACGCTGCGGTCGCTGCGGTCCAGGAAAAGATTGCCGGCCAGTTGCATGGTGATGGTGCTGGCGCCGCCGGTGATGCGGCGCTTGATGACGTTGCGGAACGCGGCGCTGAACATACGCGGAAAATCGATGCCCCAGTGCTCTTCAAAATGCTGGTCCTCGATGGCCGTAACGGAGTTGTAGAGAACTTTGGGACACTGCTCGTAGGTCATCAGGATGCGGCGCTGAATCGCGAAGCTGCCGGCGAGCTGGCCGTCGTCGGAATAAACTTCAGTGACGACGTCAGGGCGATACGTTTCCAGCGCGCGGATTTCCGGCAAGTCGCTGGCGTAGACGAATAGAAAACCGCAACCCGCGCCCAGCGCAATCGAGCAAAGTAGGAGAAAGGCGAGCGCCACGCGGTCAATCAGTTTCCAGCCGCGCAAGCGCAGCGTAATCGGAGGAAGGCTCAGCATCGAAATATTATTTTAGCGCAGAAGTGGAATGCACGCTTCGCAGTCTCAGGACACTGTTTCGTAATATTTTTCGCCGGCGCAGGAACGGCAGAGGGTGCGGCCATCCTTGGTAACTTCGCGTTTGAAATTGATGCCTTCGCCGCACTGGGCGCAAACGACGCGGGGACCTTTGAAGCCGGGAAGATCCTCGGGTAGCACTTCGACCTTAACCCATTTTTTGTCGAAGAGAACTTTGTCCGGAAGTTGCGCGTACGCTTTTTGCTGGCCGGCTTCCTTTTCGAGTTCGGGAAACATTTCGCGCGCCGCCTGCTTGGAAGATTCCTTCGCAGCGATGCGGACGGCGCGGCCGCTCTTGAGATCCACGAAAGTGGCGGCGACTTTTCCCCAGTCGCGGAATTTCAGCGCGCGCTTGCCGAGGCGGCAGTTGGCCACGAGCGCAACAGCATCGGTCACACAGCGGTCGATCTCCACATAAGTCACCAGGCGCTTGCGCTCGGCGATCGGATCCTCGATGCCCAGCTCGCGCAAACCCAGCATGGCCAGGCGCACGCCAAGAACTTGCCCCGCACAAATGTGCCCGTGATTCTGAGCGGCAAGTTCGAGATATTCAGCGAGCGTCTTCATGGGAATTGCCGTGCTCTACTCTACGCCTTTTCCGGGGCGGCCCAGGGGTGCGGCTGGCGCCCTTCGAGGAAAGCGAAGATGGTCATGAGAAGCGCGAGAACGGCAAGCGCACCATCGCGGACTACGGTCATGCCGGTGAGCTTCTCCGGTGTGCCGAAACAGCCGCAGTTGATGTCCATGTGCAAAAGATACGCGCGAGTCACAACCGTCAGGAACCCCACCATGATCGCCGTGATGGCCGTGGCCCAGATTCGCAAGCGCCAGCCGATCAGTAGTAGCAGGCCCAGCACGATTTCCACGAACGGCAAAGTATGCGCCACCACTTGCGACGCCTCGGGCGAGATCAGTTTGTACGATTCAACTTGCTGCGCGAAGCTCGAGATATTCATCGAGATCGAAAATTTCAGAACGAACATTGGCCAAAGATGCGTGTTAGGCATCAAGAGCTTGGAGAATCCCGCGTACACAAAGATTCCGCCGAGGACGAGGCGGCCAATCCAGATGACCGCGCGGCGGAAATTCAATGGACTCGATTCCATCATGGACTCAGTTTAGAAGAAAAAATGCGGACTAGTGCCCGCTGAGAAGCTGATCGAGAAACGACTTTAGCGTGTCGTAGCTCATGACGCCCGCATACGGATACGTCTGGCCGCCGCTGTGAAAAACGGTGGTCGGCGTCTGATTGACGCGATACATCTGTCCGAGCGCGAAATCTTTGTCGATAGCCGCATCCAAGGTCCCGCCCTTGACGAGAGCGCGGACCTTGGCCATCTCCGCGGGGGAGAGGACTGCGGCAACCGTGCCATCCACGTCACCGGATTGTTCCCACTTCTCCTGATTCTGAAAGAGCGCCCGCTCCACGGGTTCGTTCTTGCCGAGCTGAGCGGCAGCACGGGCATATCGTGCAGCTACGCGCGAATGTGCATGCATCGCGAGAGGAAAATCCCGGTGGATCAGGTAGACCTTGCCGGTGCTCACGTAGTCGTCCATGATCTTGCGATTTGTGGTGAGGTATAGAGTTTTGCAGGCCGGGCACTGAAAATCGCTGAAGACTTCCATCGCCACGGGCGCGCTTTTCGAGCCGAAAGCCTTGTGCGGGTCCACATCGGGAAGGCCGGCGGGAGCCTGTGGCGGGGTCGGCCGCGGCTCGGCGCTCCCGGACTCGCCGTTCTTTTCGGGAGCTACAGGAGAAGAGGAGACAGCAGGCACCACATTCCCGTCGTTCGGCGGAGTGGCAGGCTGTGCAGAAGGCAGGGGTTGGGGCGCTCGGTCAACGTTGAATCGCGACGCGAGCGCAGGCGAGAGACCGCGGCCCATCTGGAGTCCTAGCGCGATCAACGCAAGGACAGCGACTACAGCAAGAATAGCGCGACGGCTCACAACGTCCTCCAACATGGAAGCGAAAGCTCTACCGGCACAGACACTGCCAGATTATCACAGGTTTTTGACTGGAGCGCCGCCTCCAGCCGAAATTGGCCATGACGCCAACCCGTATTCGGCGACGCGCTCAAGAGTTTGATTCGGTGGACCGCTGGAGCCGTTGCCCCCCCACCCGCCAGTTTTTTGTAAGTGTTGATTCTAAAATACTTAGAGTTTCCGTAAGTCATTCATTTTCAACACTCACGAGAGAGATCACAAGTGTTGATTCTAAAGGGGTTGCATGGGGGGAGAGAGATCCGTTTCCGCCGGGCCGGAAGCGCGGCCTTACCTTATAGGTCCACCCCTAATTACGAAAGGATATTATGTTGAAAGAATTATCAAGGGTCAAGAAAAAGTGGAAGGCCAAGAGCAAAGCGGGACGTGGGGGATGGAAGGCTAAGAAAACAAACACGTTGCCGTCATTATAAGAAAACTTGACAAAGATACACTCAACCTGTATACTCCCGTTCGAGCCGAGCTTGGAACGAGAGAACCGAGCTAGTTGGGCCTTGTCTCGAATGGGTTAAGGCCGGAGCACAGATTTGAATGGATGGAGGACAGGCAGTCATGAGCAAGATTATAGGAATTGACCTGGGGACGACCAATTCGGTGGTGGCCGTGATGCAAGGCGGCGAACCGGTCGTAATCCCCAACCAGGAAGGCGGCCGCACGACGCCATCGGTAGTGGCAATCACGAAGACGGACGAGCGTCTGGTGGGACAGGTAGCAAAGCGGCAAGCAGTGACCAACCCCGAAAACACGGTGTATTCGATCAAGCGGTTCATGGGCCGGCGCTACGACGAAGTGACCGAAGAGATGAAGCGCGTCCCTTACAAGGTGGTAAAGGGCGAGCACGACGACGCCCGCGTGGAGATTGCGGGCAAAGTGTACAGCCCTCCGCAAATTTCCGCGATGATTCTGGGCAAGTTGAAGTCGGCCGCCGAAGATTTTCTGGGCGAGAAGGTAACGAAGGCGGTCATCACCGTTCCGGCCTATTTCAACGACGCACAGCGGCAAGCGACCAAGCAAGCCGGTGAAATCGCAGGGCTGGAAGTGGTGCGCATCATCAATGAGCCGACGGCGGCGGCACTGGCTTACGGCCTGGAAAAGAAAAGCGATGAGACGATCGCGGTGTACGACCTGGGCGGCGGTACCTTCGACATTTCCGTCCTGGAGGTCGGCGCCGGCGTGGTGGAAGTGAAGTCCACCAACGGCGACACGCACCTCGGCGGCGATGATGTCGACCAGAGAATCGTGGACTGGCTGATCGACGCATTCAAGAAGCAGCACAACATCGACCTGGGCAAGGACAAGATGGCGCTGCAACGGCTGAAGGACGCGGCGGAAAAGGCCAAGATCGAGCTGTCGCAGATGATGGAGACGGAAATCAACTTGCCCTTCATCACTGCAGGCCCGAGTGGCCCGATTCACATGGAAGAAAAACTGACGCGCACGCGGCTCGAGCAGATGATCAATGACCTGCTGGAACGTTCGATGAAGCCGGTAAAACTGGCGCTGGAAGACGCCAAGCTGTCGCCCAACGACATTGAGGAAGTCGTGCTCGTTGGCGGCTCGACGCGCATTCCGAAGGTGCAGCAACTGGTGCGCAACTTCTTCGGCGGGAAAGAGCCTCACAAGGGCGTGAACCCGGACGAAGTCGTGGCGGTAGGCGCGGCGATTCAGGGCGCGGTACTCGGCGGCGAAGTGAAGGACATCCTGCTGCTGGACGTGACGCCGCTTTCGCTTGGGGTGGAGACGCTAGGCGGGGTAATGACGGTGCAAATCCCGCGGAACACGACGATTCCGACGCGCAAGGTGGAAACCTATTCGACGGCTTCGGACAATCAGCCGGGCGTGGAGATTCACGTTCTGCAAGGCGAGCGCAAGTTCGCGACCGACAACCGTTCGCTGGGCCGATTCAAACTGGACGGGATTCCGCCCGCGCCGCGCGGGACGCCGCAGATCGAAGTCGCGTTTGACATCGACGCGAACGGCATCCTGAACGTGAGCGCCAAGGACAAGGCCACGAACAAGGAACAGAAAATCACCATTACCGCGTCGAGCGGCCTCTCGAAGGAAGAAGCCGAGAAAATGCGGGCGGAAGCCGAATCGCACTCGGAAGACGACCGCCGCCGGATGGAAGAAGTCGAGGCGCGGAACAGCCTGGACGGCGTACTTTACCAAGCCGAAAAGATGATCCGCGAAAACCGCGAGAAGATCGCCGAGGCGGAAGTGAAGAAGGCCGAAGAGGCGATCGAAGACGCGAAGAAAGCCATCAACGAGGGCGGTGTGGCGCGGCTGCGTTCGGCAAAGGAAAACGTCGAGCGCTCGCTGCACAAGATCGCCGAGGATCTCTACAAGACGGCGCAAGCGGCGGGAGCGGGGCAAGCCGGTGCGGCTGCGGGCGCCGGAGCGGGCGGGGGTAGTTCGGCGGGCTCGAGCGGCGCGCAGGACAAGAAGCCCGGCGACGTGATCGATGCCGAGTACGTAGACGTGGACGAGAGCAAGCGTCCGAATTAAGTTGAAGTAGCAATCGCAGGGGCGCAGCCCGCCGAGGTGGTCGCCCCTGCGAGTATTTTCTGAGAGCCACGATGCCGACAACAGCAAAGCAAGATTATTACGAATTGCTGGGAGTGCCGCGCAAAGCGACGGCAAAGGATATTCGCACGTCGTTCCGCAAGCTGGCGCGGAAGTATCACCCGGACCTGAATCCCGGCGACAAGTCCTCGGAAGAAAAATTCAAACAGTTGCAGGAAGCCTACGACGTGCTCTCCGATTCGAAGAAGCGGCAGATGTACGACCAGTACGGCTTTTACAGCGACAATATGCCTCCCGGCGGACCGGGCGCCGGCCCGGGACGCGACAGCGAAGCACCGGATGTCAATTTTGACTTCGGCGGCTACGATTTCGGCGGCGGGGCCGGAACCGCGGGTGGCGGAGCGAGCTTCCGGGATCTCTTCAGCCAGTTTTTCAGCGGCAGCCGCGGAAGCGCCGGGATGGAACCGCAGCACGAACCGGGCGGCGACCTGGAATATCAGATCGAGATTGATTTTTGGGATGCTGTGCGTGGCGCGGTGAAGAAACTCTCCATCACGCGCCTGGATACCTGCGAGACGTGTCATGGAACCGGCGCCGTCGGCTCGCCACAAACGTGCCCGACCTGCCATGGAACGGGGACGATCCAGCAACAGGCCGGCAAGATGAAGTTCAACGTGCCGTGCACGCGCTGTGGCGGAACGGGCAAGCTGCGCACCGTCTGCAAGACGTGCGGAGGCGAAGGGCGAGTGCGGCGCACGGAGACGATCGATGTACGCATACCGGCCGGAGTCGCAAGCGGAGCGAGAGTTCGCGTTCCGGGAAAAGGCAACTCGGGAACGATGGGCGCTCCGCCGGGCGATCTGTACTTGCGCGTGGTGGTCAAGCCCCACGAGTTTTTCGAGCGACGCGGAAATGATTTGCACACGAAAATTCCCGTGACGGTGAGCGAGGCGACGCTAGGGGCGAAGATTGAAGTCCCGACGATTGATGGCCGGTCGCTGGTGAGAATTCCGCCCGGAACGAACAGCGGAAAGACCTTGCGCTTGAAAGAAAAAGGCGTGCCCAGCGCCAGGAACGGCGCGCGTGGCGATCAGTACGTGGAGATACAGGTCGTCGTGCCGCCACCGACGGACGAGCGCGTGCGGAATCTGATGAGGGAACTGGAGAGCGTTGCGCCGGGAGATCCGCGGAAGGATTTGTTCACGAAGGCGGGGGTGTAAGAGAGACGTTATGCCAGCGCGAGCGAAAAAACGGGCCAGGGCGGGCTATATGATCAGCGCCGTGGCGGAGCTCTACAAGCTGCACCCGCAAACGCTGCGGCTGTACGAGCGCGTGGGTTTGCTGAAGCCCTCGCGTTCTCAAGGAAACACGCGGCTGTATACGGACTCGGACCTGGAGCGGCTGGACGTGATCCTGACGCTGGCGCGTGATATGGGCGTGAACCTGGCGGGAATCGAAATAATTTTGAACATGCGCGAGAAGCTGATTGAAATGGAGCGACAAATGGGCGAGTTCGCCCAGGTGGTGCAGCAGGAATTGTCGCGAGTGGCCGCCTCTCATGAGCATAAGAACACGCCACGGCACGCGATTGTGCGGGCGACGCCGCGGGTGGTCAGATAGTGATCAGTGATCAGTTTTCAGTGAACAGTTTCAGTTAAGAGAACAGCTCGTTCCTTCCACAGTTTTCCCAGAGTAGACAACTTGCCGTGTGCGCTTTGCGCCCGTATGCTGTCGCTATGGCGCTGGAGAATTGCACGCTTTGCAGAGGGACGGGATGGAAGCTGGTGCCGCGTTCGGATGGCGCGGGCGGGAGCGTGGCGGTGGCTTGCGATTGCGGGATGCAAGATCGCGCGACGCGCGTAATGGATCTCGCGCGGATTCCGAAGCGCTACGAGCACTGCGATTTCGAAAGCTACGTCACGGACCTCACTGACGGGAAAACGTGGACGGCGCAGCACGCGCAGTCATTGAAACAGGCGAAACTGCTCACCCAGGGATTTGTCCGCGACTATCCCGGCTCTTCCGAAAAAGGATTGTTGTTCATCGGACCTTCGGGCGTCGGAAAAACGCATCTTGGTGTTGCGGCGCTGAAGGAGTTGATTCAGCGCGGGCATGCGGGATTGTTCTGCGACTACCGCGAACTGCTGAAGGAAATTCAGGCGAGTTACAACCCGGCGAGCGAATCCACGGAAATGAAGATTCTCGAACCGATTCGCACGGTGGAGATTCTGGTTCTCGATGATCTTGGCGCGAGCAAGCCGTCCGACTGGGTGCGCGACATCGTAGGAATTGTCTTGAACGCCCGGTACAACGAAAACCGGACCACCATCATCACGACCAATTATCTCGATAACCCGGCCACCGAAGGCGAGACGGCGCGGCTTCCGAACGGCAAGCTGATTTTGCCGACGCGCGAAGATTCCCTGGAGCAGCGCATCGGATCTCGCATGCGCTCCCGGCTCTACGAGATGTGCCGCACCGTGGAGGTTTCTGCTCCGGATTTTCGCCGCGAAAAGTCACATGCCGGCCACGCGTAGGGCCGCACCTGCTGATTCATTGACACAGGCGCGACGCGGCGAGTATCCTTGCAAGGTTGCAGCGTTTTCGACGCCCGCAGCATCTGTGTCCCAAGTAACCGCTCTGCGGTGAACCTCCTTGCACTAAACCCTTGTAGGGAACCAGCAAGGAATTTATTCGACTGAACGGGGCCGCATTGCGGCTGCCCAAACGAAGTCATCTTCCGGAGGCCAACAACCATGTTTTCCGACCACGATAACCTGTCCAATGCGGCTGCCGCCGCTCCAGCACCCGAATCCGAACCTGCTCCAACCGGCGCGAACCCAGAAACGAACGCAACGGTGGAAAGCGCAGCTGAACCTGCTGCTCCCCCCAGCAGCGAACCTGCCGCGGCCGTGAATGCCGCGCAGGAAACGCCTGCGGCATCCGCTTCGGAAGAGGCGAAGCCTGCCGCGGAAACACACCCGGCGGACCCGGAAACCACGGCTGCAGCCGAGGAAGCTGCCGGCTCGGAAGAGATGAGCAAGCTGCTGGAGGAGTACGACGAGAAGCAGGAAGCGGCTGCGTCGAGCGAGGTGATTGAGGTCAAGGTTGTAGCGTACACGGAGCACGGCGTCGTCGTGGACCTGGGCGGAAAGACAGAAGGGCTGGTGCCCGCGGCGGAATTCTCGGACACGGAGATTCCTCGTCCGGAGCCGAACAGCACGATCGAAGTGCAGAGGACCGGGGAACACAAGGATGGCTTCACCATCCTGTCCTACTTGAAAGTGCTGCGCCGGAGGACCTGGGAGAAGATCGAGGCGGCGTTCAAGGCCAAGGAAACGATTACGGGAAAAGTGGTGGACCGCATCAAGGGCGGTCTCGTAGTGGATATCGGGGTACGCGCGTTCCTTCCGGGATCGCAGTTTGACTTGCGGCCAACGCAGAACCTGGACGCTCTTGCCGGCACGGAAGTGCAGGTGCGCATCACAAAGCTGAACCGCCGCCGCGGCAACGTGGTGGTGAGCCGGCGCGCGCTGCTCGAAGAAGAATTGCATGCCAAGCGCGGCGAACTGATGGAGAAGCTGAGCGAAGGCCAGGTGGTTCACGGGCACGTGAAAAACGTAACCGAATACGGCGCGTTTGTGGACCTGGGCGGAATCGACGGCCTGCTGCACCTGACGGATTTGAGCTGGGGCCGCGTGAAGCACCCTTCGGACGTGGTGAAACCGGAACAGGAACTCGACGTCATCATCCTGAAGTTTGACAAGGAAAAGCAGCGGGTATCGCTCGGCTTGAAACAATTGATGGCCGATCCCTGGGTGGGCGCCGCGGAAAAATACCCGGCAGGCGGAAAAGTGAAGGGCAAAGTCGTCGGCGTCGTGGACTACGGCGTGTTCGTCGAGCTGGAACAGGGCATCGAAGGGCTGGTGCACGTTTCCGAGATGAGCTGGAACAAGAAAGTCACGCATCCTTCGAAGCTGGTGAAAGTCGGCGACGAAGTGGATGTCGTGGTGCTTGACATCAAGCCAAGCGACCGCCGCGTTTCGCTGGGCCTCAAGCAAGCACAACCGGATCCCTGGCTGTTGACCGCGGAAAAGTATCCCGTGGGCACGGTGGTCACGGGCAAGGTTCGCAACATCGCGGAGTTCGGCGCGTTCATCGAAATCGAGGATGGCTTCGACGGGCTTGTGCATGTGGGCGACGTGAGCTGGACCGGGCGCGTGAAAAACCCACACGAGGTTTTCAAGAAGGGCGAGGATATCACCGCGAAGGTGTTGAAGATCGATCCGGAGAATCGCCGCGTGTCGCTGGGCATCAAGCAGGTAAACGACATTTGGGGCGACTGGTTCAAGCAGCACAAGGTCGGGCAAATCGTGAAGGGCAAGGTTTCGCGTATCGCCACGTTCGGAGCGTTCGTCGAACTGGGCGAGAACATCGAAGCGCTCTGCCACAACACGGAGATTGAGGAGCGCAAGCGCCGCGACGAGGGCCACTCGAGCTTCCGTCCCACAACGGGCCCGCTGAAATCCGCGGGGCCGCTCGAACCAGGCAAGGAATACGATTTCAAGATCATCAAGATCAGCCCGGAGACGCGGCGTATCGGCCTGAGTTACCGCGCGGCGGCAAAACAGATCGAGCGCAAAGAGATTGAACAGTATCGTTCGACGTCGACCTCGAAGTCCTCATCGACGGCGACGATTGGGGACGCGCTGAAGTCCAAGCTGTCGGCGCGTTAGTCGTTTCTCAAAAAGGGTCCTTGGGGATCACCGTTACAATTTCATTTACCTGCGGGTCATTTTAATGATAGGAAGGGGGCAATCCGGCGAAGGGCCAGCCCCCATAAGCCGTTTCGTTTCACAGGGTAAGGCAACCGCAGAACGGTTGACGAGCTGAAGCGGTCTGTTCACAGGCCGCACGACGAGGCATAGCGACGATGACCAAGCAACCAACACTGACCAAGGCGGACCTCATCGAAGAGGTCTTGAACATCACGGAGCTCCCCCGCAAAGAGTCTGAGACCATCGTCGAAACCATTTTCGACAGCATTATCGGGGCCTTGCAAAAAGGCGAAAAGATCGAGATCCGCGGCTTTGGCAGCTTCCGTACCAGGCACCGCCGCGGGCGCGTCGGACGCAATCCGAAAACCGGCGAAAAAGTCGAAGTGCCAGCGAAGAAAATTCCCTTCTTCAAACCCAGCAAGGAGCTGAAGGATTTTGTGAATAACTCCGATGCCCAGGCCTCCGCGGCCGGCGACGCAACACGCGCCTAGGTAGAGCCGCTGCAACTCACCGAACAGTTCTAACCCACATTGGAAAAAGAGAGCACGCTGTTTGAGCCTGCCTGAATGGCGGCGTGTCACTTCAGCGCCCGTTCTGCGTTATGCTGTGCGCGCGGCTATTAAAGCGAAGGATTCGTTGCGATGGACTACATCTGGACTCCGTGGCGCTACCAGTACATGAAGGGAGTGACCGGCGGGAAGCATTCGGAATGCATTTTTTGCGATGCGCTGGCGAGGAAGAACGACGCCGAGACGCTGATTGTTCATCGCGGCGCGAAGGCGTTTGTGATTCTGAACCGGTTCCCCTACACGTCGGGGCACGTTATGATCGTCCCCTACGAGCACGTGGCGGAACTGCACTTGTGTGACCCCGAAGCGCTGAGCGAGATGATGCGGCTGGCGCAGCGAGTGGAAACAATTCTGCGCGATAATTACAAATGCGATGGCATGAACCTGGGAATGAATCTGGGACGCGCTGCCGGCGCTGGTGTGCTCGGGCATTTGCACCTTCACGCATTGCCTCGCTGGATGGGCGATTCGAATTTCATGACCGTAGTCGGAGAGACGCGCGTTCACCCGGAAGACCTTTCGACAACTTACGAACGACTCTCGAAGGCGCTTGCCTGATCTAAGAGCGTGGGCAAGGCGCGCCCGGATTCCGTATTCGTATCGGTTTTTTGCCGAAAAGGAGTCGCTGACGTTGGATCTCGAGCTTACCGAAGAACAGAAGCTGCTGCAAAAGAGCGTGCGCGAGTTCGCGGAATCGGAAGTGCGGCCGCTGGCGAAAGAGCTGGATGAGACCGGGCATTTCCCGCGCGAACTTTTCAAGAAAGCAGCGGAACTGGGTTTGACGGGCGTGGCGTTTCCCGAGTCCGAGGGCGGAGCGGGCTTCGACCACGTCGCGTACACCATTGTGATTGAAGAGATCTCGCGCTGCTGCGCCTCCACGGGCGTGATTCTTTCGGTGCAGAACTCGCTCTATTGCGACCCGATTCACCGTTACGGAACGGAAGGGCAGAAGAAGAGATTTCTGGTGCCGTACGCGCGCGGAGAAAAAATCGGCTGCTATGCGCTCACCGAGCCGCAGGCAGGTTCGAATGCGGCGGCGCTGCAAACCAAAGCCGTGAAGAAGGGCGACGCGTACGTAATCAACGGCACAAAAGCATGGATTACCAATGGCGGAGCGGCCGACGCGGCGATTGTGTATGTCAACACAGATCCGGCCAAGGGCGAGAAAGGCATTACCGCGCTGGTGGTGGAAAAAGGCACGCGGGGTTTCACGGTTGGCAAAGAAGAAAAAAAACTGGGGATCAGCGCCACGGCGTGCAGCGAACTCGTTTTCACGGATTGCGAAGTGCCGGTGGCGAATCGCATTGGCAACGAAGGCGAGGGTTACAAAGTCGCACTGTCCACGCTGGACGGCGGGCGCATCGGCATTGCTGCGCAGGCCACGGGCATCGCGCAGGGCGCGTTCGAAGCGGCCCTGAAGTATTCACAAGAGCGCATGGCCTTTGGCCACCCGATCTCGAATTTTCAGGCCATCCAATTCATGCTGGCGGACATGTCTACCGAGATCGATGCAGCGCGGCTGCTGATCCGCAAAGCCGCGTGGAAGTATGACACCGGAGCCCGCTTCAGCATGGAAGCGGCAATCGCAAAACTATTTGCGAGCGAAATGTCGACGCGCGTCACGCACAAAGCGATTCAAATTCACGGCGGCAACGGCTACAGCCGCGAATACCCCGTCGAGCGCAACTACCGCGATGCTCGCATCACCGAAATCTATGAAGGCACCAGCGAAATTCAACGGCTCGTTATCTCTTCCTGGGTTCTGAAGTCTTAACCGCCCCGTAGTATTCTGACTCTGTGCTGGAACTGGATTGCGGACTCGAATTCGACGCCGCTAGCGCGGAGCAGGGCTTCTTCCCTGCTCTGCCGCCGCTGCCCGCGGTTTGCCTGATTGAACCACGCGAAGAAAGAGCCGAGCCGTTCCTGATTCGAACGCAGAATTTGCAGCGGCGTTTGCACCGGCTCCTCGGGCCGCTCGATCCGGCAAGCAAGCGTCTGAACTTGCGCGACTTTGCGTGCGGCATCCGCTACCGATTGACCGGCTCGCCGTTCCAACAAACTTTCACGTATTACCAGCACGCAAAACAGCTCTTCCCAAAACGCTACCGCGACTTGATGCGCTTGCGGCCAGCCGCAGTGCTCAAGGTGAATTTGCGCAATGCTTATCCGCGCTGCTACGTTACTCGCCGGATTCCGGTGGACGAATCGGGAGTGCCGACGGGAGGCACCTACTACGGCCCGTTTGCCTCGCGCCGGTCCGCTCTGGCTTTTTCCGAACGGGTCCTCGATTTGTTCAAAGTCCGCCGTTGCCAGATCAAAATCCGCCGCGATCCAACTTTCCCGGGCTGCATTTATTCCGAAATGAAAATGTGCCTCGCGCCCTGCTTCGCGGGGTGCAGCAAAGAGGAGTACGACGGCGAGGTCCAGCGGCTCGTGCGTTTTCTGGAAACGAGCGGCGGTTCGATGCGCGCTTCCATTGAGGAAGAACGCGAAAAAGCCAGCGAGCAACTGGACTTCGAGCGCGCGGCTGCGCTCCACAAAAAAATCGAGAAGCTCGACGAAGTCCTGCGCGGCCGTCCGGAACTGACGCGGCGCATACAAGATCTCGATGCCGTAATTCTTCAGCGCACCGCCGAGGACCAAACGATCGGGGTGTTCGCAGTCCGCGGCGGCCGCCTAGCCGAGCCATTTTTCTTGCGCTTTGCTGAAATCGCCAGCCAACCGCGGTCCGCCGAACAAGTCTTCCGCGATTATCTCAATCGCGAGGAGGCCTCCGTCTCCGGCGATATCGGCGAGCACTTGTGGCTCGTCGGCCGCTGGTACTACAGCAATCCCCGCGAAGGCGAAATTTTCTTCCGCGAAAAGGACTGGCCCTATCGTAGGATTCTTCGGGCCTGCTCTCGGCTCCTGGCTCCGAAGGCCAGTGCAGAGGCAAAACCCGAAACGCAGGGACCGGCAACAAATCCCGAAGGAGTGTTATGACCAAATCCGCCACCAAGGAAGGAACCACGCGATATGCACAGAGATTTGCGGATCGCGCCTCCGAGGGACATTTTCGAGAATCGCAGCGGCTCGTGCTCTCTTCCATCGGAATCGGGACGTACCTCGGCCAACCGGATACGAAGACCGACGAAGGCTACACGGCGGCAATTGTCGCGGCGGTGGAGAACGGCATCAACGTGATCGATGCCGCGATCAATTACAGGTTTCAGCGCAGCGAGCGAAGTATCGGCGCGGCGGTCCGGCAGCTTGCCGCGAAGGGGTTCGAACGCGAAGAAATCATCGTGTGCACCAAAGGCGGTTATCTGACGCCGGATGGGTCGATGCCCACCGACCCGAATGAATATTTTTTTCGCGAGTACATTCAGCCCGGAATTTTCAGCGCGAAGGATATCACTGCCGGCAGCCACTGTATGACTCCAAAATTCCTGAAAAACCAGCTCGGACGCAGCCTGAAAAATCTCGGCGTCGAATGCATCGACGTCTATTACCTCCACAATCCCGAAACACAACTTGCGGAAGTCCCCAAGGAAGAATTTCTGAACCGCGTGCGCGAAGCCTTCACGTTTCTCGAATCGGCCGTGGAGGCCGGAGAAATTCAGTATTACGGAATGGCCACCTGGAACGGCTTCCGCCAGGATGCGCGGTCGCGCGACGCCATGCAGCTCGGCGAAATCGTGCAGATGGCGCAGGAGATTGCGGGGGGCCGGCACCATTTCCGGTTCGTGCAGTTGCCGTTCAATCTGGGGATGACAGAAGCGCTGACGCTGGGCAATCAGTCGGTGCGCGGCCGCGATCGGACGGTGATGGAAGCAGCCAGCGAGCTGGACGTCACGCTGATTGCCAGCGCTTCGCTGCTGCAGGGAAAGGTGGCGAAGAATCTGCCGGGATTCGTTGCGGAGGCTCTTGGCTTGAAGAATGATGCGGAGCGCGCGCTGCAGTTTGTGCGGTCGTCGCCGGGAATTACCACGGCGCTGGTGGGCATGTCGCGCGTGGAACACGTCAAGGCAAACGCGCGATTGGTGGGCCTGCCGCCGGCCAACGTCGATCAGTTCAGTAAACTTTTTTCCCGCGGCGAAGGAGCTTGAACAAGAATTATTTTCAACACGAAGACAGCGGAGAACTAAGAAATTCGGCTGGCGATCCAGCTGATGATGGCTCGATCAACCTGGTCAAGTTTTCCCTTGAAGAAGTGCTCGGCGCCTTCCACAACAACCAGGTGATTTTCACCCGGCAAGGACGCCACGAGCGTTTTGACTTTCTCGATCGCTCCATACTCGTCGTCGCTTCCGTGTACAAAAAGTTTCGGTTTGCTGCAGCGGCTCAGAAACGAAACATCCGTGCTGTTCACTGGAAGGCCCAGGCCGATGAGTTGCGAGACTCGCGCGTCTTCGCAGCCGGCTCGCAGCCCCGCGACGCAGCCAAAACTAAATCCCGCCACCAATAGCGGCACGGACGGAAATTCTCCGGAAAGAAAATCGAGCGCTGCTCGTACGTCGTCCTGCTCCCCGGGGCCCCGATCGTGTTCGCCCTCGCTCAATCCTGCTCCGCGAAAATTGAATCGCAGCACAGGTATGCCGAGCGCATCGAGCGACTTCGCGACTTGATAAACGACTTTGTTGTGCATCGTGCCGCCGAACAGCGGATGCGGGTGGCAAACGACGGCCGCAAGCGGCGGCCGCGTCGCTGCGGACGGTGTCCATAGGATCGCTTCGAGGCGTCCCGCGGGCCCTTTCAGGAAAAAATTGCGCGAGTCATGCGAACTACTCATCGATGAGCCTTAAACGAATTGGGAGTGTACCTCACGGAAGAGAAATGGCCGAATGCACTTGGTGGCAAGAAAATTCAGCTCAAACGGCAGACGCTGACATCGAGCGCAAACGTGTTGGTGGCCGGAGCAACGCGCACCACTTTCGAAGAGAATTCACCGTTCCCGGGCCACGGTTTGCGAGTGGAATCCGCGAACTTGATTTGCAACTCCTCGCCCACCGCATACTCGCGATGACTGCGGAACCGCAGGCTCTTCGCCGAAAAATCGATGGTCATGGCTTCCTCGAACCACGGAATCTGCGCCGGGCGCACGCGGAGCGGCACGGCGAGAGCGCGTCTCGGACTGCCGCGCCTCTCGGGTTCGCTGCGAACCGCATGCCCATTCCGTTGCCCGTCGGCGTGCTCCTCGAACTGTATGGCAACGGCAAACGTCGCGGGAGCATCACAAATGCCAAGCGGGCGTGTAATTTGATCCAATTTCGCGGAGAGCTCTGCAGCCTTGGCGTTCTCCGATTGAACTTTCTCGCGCGCATGCGTGGCGCGAATCACTTCCAGCACTTCGCCGCACCGGACGATTCGGGCAAGCATTTCCGGCTGTCCATCGCCAAGCGAAGCGTCGTATGGAAAAGTGACCCAAAGCGGCATGCCGGCGGTATGCGGCTCTTTCGTGGAAACCAGCAAACCGCCGCGCGAAACATCAATGGTTTCTCCTAATTCGATTTTCTGGGCAAAAGGCGTTGTCCAGCGCAGGCGAACCGGAAGGCGCATCCGCACGCGGCGATGCTCGCGGCTATCCATAGGCGTAACGGTACTTGCTGCCGAGGGGGACAACCCAAAGTATATGGCTGCGGTACACAAACGGACAAGACCTCGTACTAGGACAAAAAACTTTGAATTTCGCGTTGCAGTTTGTGGAAGCGGGTGTTAGTTTTGCGCCAAACCCAGTCAGAGTCAGGGAGGATAAATGAGTGACGGTGCAGACCGCCGCGAAGCGCGGCGATTCACAATGAGCCTTCCCATGCGCGTTCTGTCGCCGGTGGCAGAGGCTCGAGAGCTCGGCGCTGAGACGCGGGATGTCAGTTACCGCGGACTCTACTTCCTCGCCGACGCCAAGCTTAAGATCGGCAGCGAGATCGATTTTGTCATCACGCTTCCCGAGCAGGTTACGCAATCGAGCGATGTAAACATCCGATGCCAAGGACAGATCGTGCGAGTCGAGCCGACCGAAAACGGGCGCGTGGGCATCGCGGCAAGAATCGACCGCTACGAATTTCTTCCCGCGGCGGCGACTGCGGCGTAATCTTTCGGCCCCGATTCACTTCCTCTGTCAACACGCGCATCGAGCGTCGAACTAGGTACAATACTGGGAAGAAACTTTCTTTCGGGGGATGCCATGTACCACTATGACGTCAAAATTGCGCTGGAGGAATTGCAGGAAGAGGCGCTGCTGCCGCACCCGGTGAAACTGCGCGACATGATTCTGCGCCACAAGCTCGGCCCGCAAGACGCGCAACTCTTGAACCACGACTTTCAGGACTACCTGACGCGTTTCGGAGAATTACAGAAAGCCGCGCGAGGCATCCTGGAAAAGCTCGCCGCCGGACAGCGCAAGGCTTCGTGATACGCGTCGCATTCCGGGGAAATCGTCGTCGATGAAGACGAAGCCGCGGGTTTTGCTGCTCTCCGCAACATCGGGGGCGGGGCATGTGCGCGCCGCGCAAGCGCTTGAAAAAGCATTTTCGGCGCGCGGCGATTGCTTCGTCGAGCACATCGACGCGCTCCAGTATGTCAGCAAACTTTTTCGGCGCATCTACGACAAAGCCTACATCTCCATGGTGCAGCGGGCGCCGGAACTCATGGGAGTCCTGTACGACCGGACGGACCAGCCGTGGCAGCACCCGCGGCGGCGCTTGGCGCTGGACCGGCTAAACACGGGCCCGATGATCCGGCTGCTGAAACGCATCCAGCCGGACCTCTGCGTGGCGACGCATTTTCTTCCAGCGGAAATCATCGCGTGGCTGATTGCCAAGCGAAAACTGCTCGCGCGCAACGCGATCGTCGTAACGGACTACGATGTGCACGCGATGTGGCTGTGCCGAACGGTGGACCGCTACTACGTCGCCATAGAGGAAGCAAAGGAATATTTGGCGCGCATCGGCGTGTCGCGGGAGAAAATATTGATCACGGGCATTCCGGTTGATCCGCTGTTCGCCGCTCCAGTCAGCCGATCCGATGCCCGAAAGCAATTGGGACTTGACGCAACCGCGATTGTGATTCTCATCTCGGCGGGCGGCTATGGAATCGGCCCCATTGAGCAACTTGTGAAAGATTTGCTCGCCCTGCAACAGCCGTGGCAAATTGTTGCGATTGCGGGAAAGTCGGAGAAGACCAAGAAACGCCTGGAAGAGATTGCCAGAGCAGCGGGCAATCTCCAATCCGGTTCGCCCAGACTTTGCGCCGTCGGTTTTACCACTGATATGGACAAGTACATGGCGGCCGCTGACCTGATGGTCGGCAAAGCCGGCGGGCTGACGACCTCCGAAGCGCTGGCGCGTGCGCTGCCCATGGCCCTCATCGAACCCATCCCCGGCCAGGAAGAACGCAATGCCGATCATTTGCTGGAAGCAGGAGCCGCGATAAGGTGCAACAATCTGCCGGCGGCGGCTTGGAAAATTGCTGCGTTGCTCGATGATGCCGGGCGATTTGCACGGATGAGAGATGCAGCGCGCGGTTTGGGCAAACCCGGAGCCGCGGCGCGCATCGCAGAAGATGCCATCCGGCTGTTAGACTGAAAGACGGGCGCGGCTCACATGATGCCGGGCCGCATGAATCCAATACGAGCAAATTGAGATGCGACGCCACACCCTGCTGATTGATGCGGACGACACGCTCTGGGAAAACAACGTATTTTTTGAAAAGCTGATCGAGGATTTCATCAGCATCGTTGAACCCTGCGGGTATACGCGCGCCTATATTCGCCACATCCTGAATGAAACGGAACGCAAGAATATTCGCCAGTACGGTTATGGTGTGCGCAGCTTTGGCCGCTCCCTCGAAGAAACTTATATCAAGCTCGCCGAGCAAATGGCAAAGCGCGAAACGCTGGCGCTGATTCACAGCCGCGTCGTTGAACTGGAGCGCACGCCGCCGAAAATACTTGACGGCGTTCCGGAAACTCTTGCGTATCTCACCGAGCGGCACCGGCTCATTCTTTTCACCAAGGGCGAACCCGCGGAGCAAGCCGCGAAAGTCGAGCGTTCCGGCTTGCAAGGATTTTTTGAATCCATCGAGATCGTGCCGGAGAAAGATTCGGAGACGTACGGCAGCCTGGTTCACAAGCACAAGATTGTGAAAACTCATGGCTGGATGATCGGCAACAGCCCGCGCAGCGACATCAACCCGGCCATGAAGATCGGCCTGAATGCGGTGTACATCCCGCATCAGCACACCTGGACACTGGAGCACGAACCGGTGGTGGCGGGGTCGGGAAAGCTGGTAATCTTGCCGGCCTTTCGCGAGCTTCGGGGCCATTTCTAGTTTGGGCGGCTGCCCAATTTGGATGTTGTATCCAACCGCACCTGCCCGATTCTAAATTCGCGTGACTCTCGCGGAGGAATGCCCATGGCCACGACGACAACGGCTCCACGGACCGACTGGCGGCAAGAGTGGTTCGAAATCGAAGACGCAACCTACTTGAATCTGGCGGGCCAGTCGCCGATGCCGAAGGTTTCCATTCGCGCCGTGCAAGCTGCGCTCGAGGCTAAGAAATATCCACACCAAAAGCCAGACTCCACGTTTTTCGAAGTGCCCAACCGCATTCGCGCGTCGATTGCGAAATTGATCGGAGGAAAAGCCGAAGAAATTGCGCTGACCAGCGGGGCAAGCGCGGGCGCGATGGCCGTCGCGTATGGGCTGGCGTGGAAGCCGGGCGATGAAATCGTCACCGCCAAGGGCGAATTTCCGTTGCAATACACGGCGTGGAAACCGATGGAAGAACGCGAGGGATTGAAATTGAAAACTGTCGCGCCGCGGGAAAGATTTATTTCCGCCGACGATTTGATCGCCGCGATGACGCCAAGAACGCGCCTGGTTTCCGTGAGCATGGTTCGTTATGACGATGGCTCGCTTCTCGATGCGCCTCGCGTCGCGGCGGCTTGCCGCAAACAAGGGGCGCTGCTGTTGCTCGATGTCAGCCAATGCTGCGGCGCCCTGCCGATGGACGTCAATCAACTGGGCGCCGACTTTCTGGTGTGCGCGGGCTACAAATGGCTGCTGAGTCCGTTTGGCACGGGATTTTTTTGGCTGAAGAGCGAGCATTTGAACAAGGTTCGGCCCGGTCCCTTTTATTGGATGGCGGTGGCAGGCTCGGACAATTTCGCGGCCTTGAACTTCGAGGACCCCAAGGCGGCGCCGAGCGCAAAGCGCTGGGACGCACCGGAATGGGCCAGCTATTTCAATTTCAATCTGGCGGCCATGGACACTTCCGTAGATTTTGTGGTGCGCATGGGACCGGAGCTGGTCGCCGCGCACAACCGGAAATTGATTGAATTCATGTTTGAACGGCTTCCCAAGGATCGCTGTGTTCCGGCGAGTCCGTTGGATGCGGCGCAGCGCGGGCCCTATGGATGCTTTGCTGCGCGCAACCGGGAGAAGACCGCGGAACTCTACCAGCATCTACGGAAAGAAAATGTGGTTGTCAGCCTGCGCGAAGGAAACATTCGAGTCTCTCCGCATCTCTATAATACGGAGCGCGACATCGATCGCCTGATCAGCGTGATTACTGCATGACATCCCCGGAACCCTGGCCAAGAGTCGCCGTCGTCGGAGCGGGCGCCGTAGGCGGTTACTTCGGCGGACTGCTGGCGCGCGCCGGCGCTCCGGTGGTGATGATTGGGAGGCCGGCATTTGTCGAGGCCGTAAAGAAGAACGGACTCTTCCTGGACACATTGCACTTTCAAGAGAGTGTGCGCGTCGAAGCGTCCACGGACTTGAGCGCAATTCGGGGAGCGGAGATTGTCCTCTTTTGCGTGAAGACCACGGACAACGCGGCGACCGCACGCGCCATTGCGCCGTTGCTCGCGCCAAACGCGCTGGTCCTCAGTTTTCAGAACGGCGTGGACAACGTGGAGCAGATTCGCGTCGCGGCTCCGATCGAGGCGCTTCCGACGGTCGTCTATGTGGCGGCTTCCGTACCGGAACCGGGCCGAGTGAAGCATGTCGGGCGCGGCGACCTCATCTTCGGGCCACGGAACGAAAAGACCGAGCGCGTTGCAAATCTCTTTTCGCGGGCCAATGTGCCGTGCAAGATTTCAGAAAATATCGCAGGAGAGCTCTGGACAAAGCTCATCTGGAATTGCGCGCTGAATGCCGTCTCCGCGCTGGGCCGCGCGAAATACGGTCAAATCGCTGCAAGCGCCGATGCGCGGAAAGTGGTCGAGACCCTTGTCGATGAAGTCCTCGCGGTGGCGCGCGCAGCCGATATTCACCCGCCAGGGCTGGAAGATGCGAAGGCGGCGATCGCCGGCGCATTTAAAATTGCCACGCAAATGGCCGAGGCGCTTTCTTCAACCGCGCAAGATATGAATCGCGGAAAACGCACGGAGATTGATTCGCTGAACGGCTATATTTCGCGGCGCGGCGCGGAGCTGGGCGTGCCCACGCCCGTCAACCACGCGCTCTATGCACTTGTAAAACTTGCCGAGGGGCGCTCGTAATTCGATTCAAGAATAAATTCGTTAACGGTCGCTGCGGAGACGAAATGGAATGTGCACGATGGCTTCCAGTTCCACCGTCGATCCTTGTCTTGCGCCGGGCTGGAATTTCCACTGGCTGAGCGCTTGCATGGCATTCTCATCGAGCTGCTCATCGATGCCGTGCACCAGTTGAATGCTATCCACCGTGCCATCACGGCGAATTACGGCGTATAGAACAACTTCGCCTTCCACGCGCTCGCTCATCAAGGAGGGCGGATACTTCGGGTCTACTTTCCGCAGCGGCACTGGCGCTGAAATATCGGAAGAACTGACTCGCGGGCCCTCTGCACTCACGCGCAGCTCGGAGAAATTTAGAATCCAGCTGCCTGTGGCACTGTTCAGGTTCGGCATGTTCACGAGCATTTTGTAAATCTTCTTGGAAGCAAAAATCTGTTCCGGCTGCGCGCCTGCCGGGAGATTCGCAAAATTCGGAGGCCCGGTCCTTTCCGGCGCGTCCTCCAACTTTGCATGCGGATCAGGCCGGGTGATCAGCATGCGCGGAACGGGCGCGCTGATTTTTGGGGATCCGCTGAGGCCGGAAACACCGTTGTTCGACGGTGGATTTCCCCCGCTGATGCTTATGTCCATTCCGGTTTTTCCGCCGCCATTGCTGGTTCCGGTTCCTCCGTTACTGCCCGGCCCTCCGCCCGCGCCTCCGGTTGCACTGGGTGTTCCGTTCGGCGAGCCGCCGGGAACGCCTGGCTGCTTGCCCTCCGGCGAAATGGAAATTCGCGCGGCAAGATTTCCCTGCGGAATTTGCGCGATCGGAGCGGGAGGAGCAGGAGCTGCGGAAAGCGCGATGAACGTAGCCGAATTTCCATTTGTTGCGCTCGATTGTGCAGCGCCGACTTCGGGCGCAGGCTCGGCGTCCCCTTCCTGTGCACGCCGCGCAACCCGGGGTGCGGCTCCCGCGTTCAATTCCAGCTTTGGCCGCGCCGGCGCGTTGGACGAAAGCGGCAACGCTACGTCGCCGATTTTTTGATCAAAGGATGTAATTTCCGGAAGCGCCTCAGCCCTCGCCCTGGCAACTCGACGCTCACGCGGGCGCAACTTGGCCAGCGCCTCTTCGCTGATTTGCAAGCGCGGCCGCGCCGGGCCCGGCACTTGCTGCAACTGCACAATGTTGGGAAGGTCGGGAAGAATCTTGGGCGGTTCCATCGACGCGGCAGAATTGATCAGCGTTTGCCGCGGATGATTTGGGCGGACAGGGTCGGTAAGGACGCGTTGCCGCGGATGAAATGCGTCCCCGCCTTCCGCAGGGAGCGGCTTTTCCGGCTCGCCGCGCGGGCTGGGCTTGGCTTTCGGACTCTTGGTCGCCAGCAGCGGTAGATCTGTGATGGGTCCCGACCAGGTGAGCTCCGTGTTATCGAACGCCGAAAAGTGGCGCGCGGACGCGGGAAGCTGCGGGAACGGCAGGATCAGAAAAACGAGATGCCACAAAGCAGCGGCGACCAGCGCGCGGCGAGGAATTTTCCGTTCCACCCAGCTGTCTTTGAAAAATCCGCCAAGGCGGGAATATTTTGGAATGGATGTTCTCTGGAACAGAACGCCCAGGCTGCTGCCGATGCCTTGATGAAAACTTCCCCAGCCGACTTCGAGCGCCGGCCCGTCGCCTCTTTTGAGGCGCACGGGCGCGATCGGCTTTTCGGCCTGCCCAAGAACGTCGAATGCATTGCTGGCCTGGTTCAGCGACATGTGCCTCTCGATTATAGCGCGCCGCGCGTCTTTCGCCGCGCAGGGGACGGGATGCGCGGGCACCTCAAAATAGATGAAGCTCTGCCTGCGGGGGTTTACTCGGCAGAGTCAGTTTCTTCGGCAGCCGCGACGCTGCGGCGATAAAAACTCAAGGCTGCATCGCCTTGCTTCAAAACGCGGAAGCGAAGCAAGGCTTCGGCTTTCTCCGGAAAATCAAACTTGCGGCGATGCTCGGCAATCACCATGCCGCCGGGCGCAAGAAGATCCGCGGCACCCAGGAATCCTAGCACGCGCCCGTAGTCCGCCGCTGCTGCATAGGGCGGATCGAGAAAAATAAAATCAAATTTTGATTCTGCCCCCTTCGTGCGGGATGCCAGCATTTCGAGGCCGCGAAGAACATCGACGGGAAGCACGGTGAACCCGGAACGAATGCAAAGCGAATCCAGATTTTTTCGAATGAGCGCGGCGGCGGGCGCATGATTCTCAATAAACACGACGTCCGCGGCCCCGCGGCTCAGCGCCTCGATGCCAATCGCGCCGGTCCCCGCGAAGAGATCCGCGAAACGCGCGCCGGAAATATTCGGGGCCAATACGTTGAACAAAGTTTCGCGCAAGCGATCGCTCGTAGGACGAAGCGCGAGGCCTTTCAAGCTTTTCAGGATGCGGCTGCGGTACGTTCCGGCGATGACGCGCATAGAAATTTCCCAGTGCCTCAGCCGATACGCGCCAAGTGATAGCGGCGCTGCCATTCTGCGGGGAGGGTGCGCAAGATGCGCTGCAGCGTTTCCTTTTGCGCGGAATCGTCAGCCAGGGCGAAGGCTTCGCGGCGGGCGAGTTCAAGCAATTCGCGGTCGCGCAAGGGATTGGCGATGTGAAAGCCGAGGTCGCCGGACTGGCGGGTACCGAAAAATTCGCCTGGGCCGCGGAGTTGCAGGTCGGCTTCGGCGATTTCGAATCCGTTTGAAGTGCGCACCATGGTCTCAAGCCGCACGCGAGCCTCGTCCGTCATGCGCCAAGGCGCGACCAGAATACAATGCGACTTATCCGCGCCGCGGCCAATGCGCCCGCGAAGCTGATGGAGCTGCGAGAGCCCGAAGCGCTCCGCGTGTTCGATGACCATTACGGTGGCGTTCGGCACGTCGACGCCGACTTCCACGACGGTTGTGGCGACGAGAATCTGCGACTCATTCTTGCGAAAGCTCTGCATGACTTCGTCTTTTTCGTCGCTGGACAGCCGTCCATGTAACAGGCCGAGCTTCAGTTTGGGAAATGCCTCTTTCGAAAGGCGCTCGTACTCTTCGATGGCCGCCTTCAGCTCGAGTTTCGATTCTTCAATGACCGGATAAACGATGTAGCCCTGATGTCCGGCCGCAACCTCGCGGCGGAGAAACTCCCAGACGCCGGGGAGGTGCGGCTCGGTGGTCATGCGAGTTGAGATCGGTGTGCGGCCCGGCGGCAATTCATCGAGAACGGAAACGTCCAGGTCGCCATAGAGTGTCAACGAGAGCGTGCGCGGAATCGGGGTGGCGGTGAGCACCAGGACGTGCGGCGCGTGGCCATGCGCAGCGGCTTTGTCCATCAATTTCTTGCGCTGCAGAACACCGAAGCGATGCTGTTCATCAATGGCCACGAAGCCGAGCCGCGCGAACTCGACATTATCCTCGATCAGCGCATGCGTGCCGACGACGAGCTGCGCTTCGCCGGTTCGAATGCGCTCGAGGGCTGCGGCCTTCTCCGCGCTTTTCAGGCCGCTGATCAGCAGTTCCACGCGATAGCCCGCCTTGGCGAGAACCCGCCGCGCGGAAAGAAAATGCTGCACGGCGAGAATTTCCGTGGGCGCCATAAGAGCAGTCTGCGTGCCGTTTTCGATGGCGATGACTGCCGCTTGCAGCGCGATGATGGTTTTTCCGCTGCCGACGTCGCCCTGCAGCAGGCGATTCATCGGCACGGGCTTCTCCAAATCCGCCGCGATTTCGGCCAGGACGCGTTTCTGCGCCGCGGTGGGCTTGAACGGCAGGATGCGTTTCAGCGCTTCACGCACGGAGTCTTCGCGGACCCGGAAGGCGATGGCGTTTTCCTTGCGCGTGACTTTGCGGTCCATCGCGAGGCTGAGCTGGTACATGAAAAGCTCTTCAAAGATGAGCCGCTGCTGCGCGGGAGAACGAAAGGTGTTCAGCGCGTCCAGGTTTTCCCCGGGCTCCGGAAAGTGGGCGTGGATCAGCGCTTCGCCCCGCGAGGGATAGCCGAGCCGCGCGCGCAAAGCCTCCGGCAAGATGTCCGGCACCCGTGGATCGATGAGCTGCACGGCCGCGTACATGGCGCGGCGAATCTGCTTCGAACCAAATGTGCCAATGGCTTCGTAAATCGGCACGATGCGCCCGACTTCGGTGGAATCCATCTCTTCGCTGCTCAACAGCTCCATCTGCGGATTCACCATTTCCAGCCGCGCGGGCCGCAATTTGTCCACTTCCGCTTTGCCGTGAAGAATCAGCATCTGCCCGGGCTTCAACCGCCCTTCGAGATAGCCGCCATGAAAAAACTTGCAAGGCAGCAGGCCGCCGGCGTCATCCTGCACGAGCAGATGATAGATGGCGTCGCGTCCGCGCATGGTGCGCACCGCCTGGCCGCTCATCACGCGTGCGCGAATGGTGTAAACGCCGTTGGGCTGAATGTCTTTCACTTTGGAGAAGTGGATGCGGTCTTCATAGCGGAAAGGCAGGTAGCTCAAGAGATCCTCGAGCGTGTAGATGCCGCGCTGTGCGAGCAATTCGGCGCGCTGCGGGCCGACGCCCTTGATCATGCGAACTTCCGTGTTGAGGCTCATCGCCATTCTTGAGCGCGCCTTTGCGGCGGTGAAAAGCATCCACTTTATATCATTCCTGCTGCGAACATTTTTAGGTGCGAACGCAAAGCGGAGAATTGAGAATGCAGCCGCGAAGCGGCCGACTGACGGCGGGAAGTGGGTCAGTTTCCGATTTATGCGTTACACGATTCCACTCCTCCGGTAACGGCGTTGGTCAGCAGGAACTTGGTGACGCCACCATTCCGGGCGGCGTCCCGTATGGAACAGGTGAATGCACCAGCATGGGCGTAACATCAGCAAATGAAGCGAGAACTGCCTGTTACGTGTTGCACAGAGTGTGGCGGCGCTGGTTACAACATAAGGATCGCAAACGGTCGTTGCTGCAAAACCAGCGGCGAACAACGCTGCAGCGGCATTAACGCAATTGCTATCAAAACACTTGATTGGAGCGAATGTACGCACTGCAAGCAACCGGATATTACCGCAATAAGGAATACCCGAACAGCAAAAGTGCCGGCTATCTATTCATGGGCCTGAGGGATAAAGCAACGGTTTAGACGCGCCACTTTCAAGCGGATCGGCGCAACGGATTGGCCTAGTCCTTCAAAATCTCCTTCTGGCCCTTGGAGAACAATAGCTTGCAGCGGGGCGCACCCTCCTGCACTTTTTGTGCTATGACCTGCATTATCGGAAACTAACAGACTACCCGGCAGCGGCGAAACTTGCGTCTCGGCCATGCGTACCGATAGAGTGAGGAATCCGCACGCAACCGTTCGGGGAGGCATTGGTGGCCGGTGACCGTCTGACGGGTTCCGACAAGCGCGCGCTGCTGTTTTGGGTCGTTCTTGGAATTCTGGGCGCGGTGTTCGCCCAGAAGTATTTCTTCCGCGCGTTCCCCGAAGCCTCCGTCAATTTTCAGGTTTCCCGCGAAGAAGCGCTGAAGCGCGCGCAGAGCTTTGTCGCGGGGCTCGGCGAAAACATCAGCGGCTACCAATCCGCGATCGTTTTCGACGTGGATGAAAACGCGAAAGTCTATCTCGAGCGGGAACTCGGACTGCAAGAAGCCAACCGGCTCATGTCTTCGGAGCTGAATATCTGGTTCTGGAACGTGCGCTTCTTCAAGCCTCTTCAGGAGGAGGAATTTCGCGTTCGCGTGAGCCCCGCCGGGCAGGTCGCGGGTTATGAGCACAAGATCGAAGAGTCGCGCTCCGGGGCGGCATTGGACCGTGCCGCCGCGCAATCCGCCGCGCAGAACTTTCTCAGCGCAAGGCTCGGACTCGACCTGACCCGCTGGGATCTGCTTCCCGAAGAAGCTAACTCGAACAAGAGGCCGAACCGCCTCGATTGGTCCTTCACCTGGGAAAAACACAGCTTCCGGGCAAAAGACGCGCCCTATCGACTGCAAGTCACTGTGTTGGGCGACCACGTCGGCAAGAGCGAAGAGTCCTTGCACGTGCCGGAAGCCTGGGAACGCGGCTACGAAGGACTGCGCTCGGGAAACGACACGCTCGCCCTGGTATTTCTTCTTCCCTATGTCTCGTTGCTGGCCATCGCCATTTATCTGGGGATTCAGTTCACCAAGAGCGGAAAAACCGTCTGGGGCCCGGCGATCAAGCTGGGATTGCTGGCCGCGATCTTTTTATTCCTGCAGGCGCTGAACGACTGGCCCCTGTGGGGAGCACAGTACGACACGAAAGCGTCGTACGGGAGCTTTCTCCTGCTGCAAATCGGACGCGCACTGCTGGTTGCCGCCGCGACCGCGCTCACCATCACGCTGGTCCTGCCCGCGGCTGAGCCGCTCTACCGCAGTTCGCAGCCGGAGCAGCTGAGCTTGCGCCGGGTGTTCACCATGCGCGGGTTGCGTTCGAAAGAATTTTTCTCCGCTTCCATTGTGGGATTGAGTCTTGCCTCCGCGCACATCGGCTTCCTGGTTGCCTTCTACCTGGTGGCCACACAGCTGGGAGCCTGGGCGCCGCAAGAGCTGAACTATTCGGACAGTGTGAATACTTTGTTCCCCTGGATTTCTGGTTTTGCAATCGGGCTTCTCGCTTCCCTCAACGAGGAGTTTACCTTCCGCCTGTTCGCCATTCCTTTTTTCCTGCGGTTCACGCGTTCGCGGTGGATCGCCGTGATCGTGCCTGCATTTCTCTGGAGCTTCCTGCACAGCAATTACCCGCAGGAACCGGCATACATCCGCGGAATCGAGATTGGGATCATCGGCATCGTTGCAGGGCTGGTGATGCTCCGCTGGGGCATCATCGCGACGCTCATCTGGCATTACACCGTGGATGCGTTGCTGGTGGGATTGCTGCTGATTCGTTCGAATAGCCTTTACTTCAAGATTTCCGGACTGGTCGTCGCCGCTGCCGCGCTCGCGCCCCTGGCCTTTGCGTGCGTGTCGTATTTGACGCGAGGCCGGTTCGAAACCGATGAGGACCTGCTCAATCGTTCGCAACCTGATCCGGAAATCGCGGTCTCGAGCGAACTCGCAGCCGTACCTCTCGAAACTAAGGCAAGCGGATACGAGGCCCTCGCACCGCGAATGATCGCCTTCCTTGGGGTGTGCGTGCTTGTTGGAGGTGCGCTGGTCTGGCGTCTGAATCCGCAATCCATTGGCGAGTACTTGAAGCTCTCCATCCACACGAGCTCCGCCCGCGCGCAGGCCGATCCGATCCTGCGCCAGCGCGGCTTAGATCCCAATTCGTATTACCACGCTACGGTCTTCGTGGACATCACCGACCCGGTTGTGAACGAATTTCTGCGCGAGCGAATTGGGATTGCCGGAGCGAACGCTGTTTATGACACGCGCGTTCCTGGCGCCCTCTGGCGCGTGCGTTATTTCCGCGACAGCCAGCCGGAGGAGTTCGCGGTGATCCTGCGGCCGGACGGGTCGCTGCATTCGTTCCGACATATTCTTGCCGAAGCGACGCCGGGTGCTTCGCTGAGCAAAGAGGAAGCCGTGGCCCGCGCGGAAAAATTCCTTCGAGATGAGAAGAAGCTCGATCTGAAGGAATGGACGCTCGTCGAATCCAATTCAGACAAACGGCCTCATCGCACCGATCACACGCTAACCTGGCAGCAAAATGAGCCGCTTGATCCCTCATCGTCCTCCACCGCGGGCAACAACGATCACGCCTATGGGCGCGTGGATGTGCAGGTCCTAGGCGACCAAGTCACCAACTACCGCACCTACATCAAGATTCCTGAAGACTGGCGTCGCAAACACGAGGAATTCTCACTCTCGCGCACGGTCTTCAGCTACGTTATTCCTACTCTATTTTTCCTGGGTCTCGGCTCCACCATGCTCATCCTCTATCTGAAAAATCTGAAATCGGAAGCCGCGCGATCCATTCCGTGGAGGCGCATCGGGTTTTGGTCGCTTGGGGGTCTTTTCGGGTTCCTGGCCGTCTTCACGCTCGGCGACCGCATCGCCACGTTCCTCAATCTTTACAACACCGCGGTTCCGCTCAAAATGACGTTTGCCATCATTGCCATTGGAGCGCTCTTCGGTGTGCTTTTTAATTTCGGCGGAATCGCGATTCTCTTTGGTATCGCCTGGTATTTCGCCTCCCGGACTTTCGGTGTAGAGCGCATACCAGGAAGCACCCGTTTGCCTGTCGAGTACTTTCGCGATGCCCTGTGGATCGGGTTAGGCGGAGCCGCAGGGCTCCTCGGCTTGGGACGCCTGCTCACTGCCGCTTCGAACTACTGGCCGACGGTCCATCGCTCGCTTCCGGCTAGTTTTGGCCAGGAGTTTGACGCGATTTTTCCCGCAGCCTCGATCCTGGGCGGGACACTCATCCACGGGCTGTTCATGACTGGCATCGTCGTGGCTGTCGCATCCTTTGTCGCCGCGCACGTACGCCAGCCGCTGCTTCGCATCTCCCTCTTGGTAGCCGGGGCCTTGGCCGTGACGGGCGGGGGCTGGGGCAGCCCGGCCGATCTTGGCAAGCAATTCCTGGGGCGTCTGATTCTGTTGTCAGTCCTTGTTTTTGGCGTGCAGCGGCTGATGCGCTTCAACATTCTTGGCTGCTTCCTCGTCGCGGCTTCCACTGCACTGGTCAGCAGCGCGGCGGAGCTGCTCGGGCAACCGGACTCGTTCTATCGCGCCAACGGCTATGCCGTCTTGCTCGCGCTGGTCTTGCTATTCGCCTGGCCTCTCGCGGCGTGGCGTCTGCGCACCGCCGCCTCCTCGGCCTGATGCCAGGAGTGGCAGCTCTCGACCCGCGTACGCCAAGTGGTATTGGGGCAGCCCCCTTCTTTGTTGAAACAATACGCACAGGTTCTCCGTTGTTATAATGGGAAGCGATGCTCACCCATGTTGTACCAGTCCGTCCAAAATGGGTGGTCGTGTCATGCGCGGTGCCGAACTAATCGCTTGAATTTGAGCTAAGGTGTTGTATTACAAGCGGCAACACCGCCATGCACGAAGAGAAAGCGAATATGCCGCTTCCCAGATTGGCTTTCGGTTTGGCCGATAACAACGGTCGCTTGGGCAGCACCCATGCCGCCCTGGCCTCGGTGACCTCTTTGCCCAACCTTGAAGAGCGGGCACTGGTGGCGGAAGCGCAAACGGGCAGCCGCGCCGCTTTCGAGGAATTGGTGCGCCGCTATGACCGCGACGTCCTGCGCCTGGCCCTGAACCTTATGAAGCGTCCCGAAGACGCCCGCGACGTCTACCAGGAGGCGTTCCTTAAGGTGTACCGCAATCTCCACCGTTTCCGCTTCGAGTGCAGCTTTTACACCTGGCTTTACCGCATCGTCACCAACGTCTGCCTCGACCATCTGCGCCGCCGCCAGGCGCGTCCCGAGGACCAGGCTCCCGAGCTGAACGCTAGCCACCACGAGGAAGGCATTACCGATTTCTTCGAGCGGCAGCGCGAGAACCGTCCGACGCTGGACCCCGAGCGCAGCCTTTTCGGAAAAGAGATCAAGGCGCGCATCGCCGTCGCGATGGAGCGCCTGTCGCCGCGCGAGCGCATCGTGTTTGAAATGAAGCACTATCAAGGCTTGAAGTTGCGCGCCATCGGCGACGCGCTTGGCACTACCGAGGAAACCGTGAAGAATTCCCTGTTCCGCGCCACACGCAAACTCCGCAACCAATTGGGGGGCCTGCGATGAGCGTCTTTGAACATCATTTGTGCTGCAAGGACGTTGGGCCGCTCCTGGTCTTCTACGTGTGCGATGAAGTAAGCGACAAGGAGCGCAAACAGATTGAAGCGCACCTCGCGGGCTGCACCGCGTGCTCCGCGCAAGTGGTGGAAGAGCGCCAGCTCCAGGAAGTGATGATCGCCGGCCTGCAGCCCGCGGATGAGCTGGATTCCGCGGGAATCCTTCTGGCGCAGTGCCGCAGCGAGCTTGCCGAAACCCTGGACGATCTTTCCGCGCCGCCGGTGCGGGAGAGCTGGCGGCCTCTTGGCTGGTTGCGCCGCTGGATGGCTTTGCGTCCGGTTTGGAGCGGCGCTGCTCTGGTCTTCTTCGGGATCCTCTTCGGCACACAACTCGTCCCCTGGCTGCAATCGATTAATCCAAACAATACAAGCGGACAAGCCGTGAACGTGATGGCCGGGCCGAAATTGAGCGATGAACAGTTGTCGAAGATGGCCGTCGCGCGAATCAATTTTTCGCCTGCTTCCGGCTCAGTACCCGGCACGGTGCAATTGCAGCTCAGCGCAGAGCAACCGCTCGTGCTTTCCGGAAACATTGATGACAGCGACATGCGGCGCGTGCTCACCTACGTCGTGGAGAATGGCGACCGGTTCGATGCCGGCGTGCGCATCGATTGCCTGGATGCTCTGAAAGCCGGCGTGGCCAATCAGCAAATCCGGCGGGCCCTGATGGCCGCGGCCCGCAAGGATCAGAATCCCGCCGTGCGCATGAAGGCCCTGGAATCGCTGCGCGACGCGGCCGCCGATGACGCCGTGCGGCAAGTGCTGCTCGAATCGCTCAAAGAAGACGGCAATCCCGGCGTGCGAGTCGAAGCCGTGAATCTGCTGGTCCGCTCGTTGGGGCATACGCCTTCCGATACCCCGGTGCTGGCGCCCGAGCCGCCGGAAAACCCTGATCCATCACCTTCCGTGCAACCCGCCCGCGCGGTGAATGATCCGTCCGTGCAGCGAGTGATTCGCGTGCTGGAGCAGTTGCAGAGGCGGGACCCCAGCCGTTACGTGCGCTTGCGCAGCGCCGCAGCTTTGCGGCAAATTGGCCCGCGCGACGTGCAGTAGTTCGCGGATCGAGAAATGAAATTTGTTCCACGATGACTAACTTCTCTCATCCAGTTCGATTTTCTTCCGCTCTACGGATTTTTATTTTCAATACGCTGTTGATTGCTATTTGCGGCCTGCTTCTGCAGGGAATCTCGCTCGCTGCTCCCAGGCCTGCACGTACTGCCGCGGCGCTCGGGACAGGCGCTGAAGCACCGGGGGCGCACTCCTCCGTGGTGCGGTCCGGCACTCTGGTCACCAGAGAGGGGCTCACGCTCCGGCTGGCGACCGACCTCGGCTCGGTGCGGATTCTCCAGCTCGAGCCCGGCGCGGCGCCCGTCGTGCGGTACACCGTGCACATCGAAACGAACGCTCATGGCCCGGCCGCCCAGCAGCTTTTGGAAAATTACGTGCTTAAGGCCAGGCCCACAAACTTTGGAGTCGAGCTGACCGGCACGCTCCCGCCGCAATCGGCGCACTCGAACGACGCGCAATTCTGGATCCAGTTTGAAGTGACGGTTCCGAGCGGCTACAGCGTGGACGTGAACACCGAAGTCGGCGACATCGAAACACAGGACATCGGCGGAACGGCGAGCCTGCGGACGCAGGGCGGAAACATCCGCACCGGCCGCATTGGCGGATCGGGGCCTCGCGACGCCGCTTCGGGCCGCCCGGTCGCCAAGCTCGAAACCCAGGGCGGCCACATTCAGGTTCTTGATGTCGCGGGGGACATCACGGCCTTCACCGCGGGCGGCCACATCAGCGTGGGCAGCATCGCGGGAGACGCTTCGCTTCGCACCGGCGGGGGACATGTACGCGCCGTGCGCATCGGCGGCCGCGCGAATCTGGAAACCGTTGGTGGCAACATCACCGTGGCCCATACAGGAAATTTTGTGAAGGTGCATACGGGAGGCGGCCAGATCGATTTCGGCGAAGTGCGCGGCTCGGTTCACGCGCAAACGGGCGGCGGCGGCATCCGCGTCGTGACCGTTTCCGGACCGATAGAAGTGGAATCCAGCGGCGGGAGCATTTGCCTCACGCGCGTGTCGGACTCGCTGCAAGCAGCTACCTCCGGCGGCACGATCACGGCCTGGATCAATCCTGACGCGCCTTCCGGTGGCGGAAACGTTCGCCTCAACGGATCCTCGCAGTTGACTTCCGGCAACGGCGACATCGTGGTGTTCCTGCCGCGCAATCTTGCCGCCACCATTGACGCCACTATTGCAACGGGCGGCGAGCATCGCATCGAAGCGGATCCGGCGTTGCACCTGATGATCCAGGGCGCAACCAATGGGAATGCGCCTGTCCACGCTACCGCTGTCCTGAATGGGGGAGGGGCGCCCCTGCGTTTACGCAGCACCACTGGGAAAATTCGCCTGCAATTCCTGGATTCTGAGGTTGCTCTGCGTGAATCCCTTATCCGCGAGCAGATCGAGCGAATCAGCCAGCGTATCCCCGAATATAAGACTGAACATAAAGACGCGACTACCGACGCGAGCGCAGCCGCCCCACCGAATGACCTTAAGACCGACTGGCTCGAAAGGTGGATCTTCGATCTGGAAAGAAAGTTCCGGGGAGGCGTCCGCGAGAATCCCGATGAATTTCAGAAGCGCGTCCTCAATGCGCCAAAGCCTTCCTATCCGACGCTGGCGCAGCGCGCGGGCCTGCAAGGAATCGTCAAGCTACAGGTACGCGTGCTGAAAGATGGCCGCGTCGAAGTGCAGAAGCTCCTGGAAGGCGATCCGACGCTCGCCGATGCCGCGATCGCCGCTGTAAAGCAGTGGCGGGCAAAACCCATTTGGATGGGTGGCGAGCCCATCGAGGTGATCTCGACCGTGACGTTCAATTTTCAGCTGCACTGAGCAGTAATCGCCGCAGCGTACGAATTTCGTTCGGGTCCTGGGTTCTTGTTGGTAAAACGACTTCGAAGGGGGTAGAACGATATGCTTCGTCATGCTTTCCGTGCGACTGCTCTGCTCGTTTTGGTCCTAACCGCGGTTTTTGCCGTTCCCAGCTACGCCATCACCAAAGAGGTCAATCAATCCTATCCGTTGCAGCCCGGCGGTTCTTTCGAGCTGCAAAACGTGAATGGGACCATCGACGTGCAAGGCTGGGATCGCAATGAAGTCGAAATTCATGCCGTAAAGACCGCGAAGGTGAAGGAATCCGACCTGGAACGGGTCGCCATCGACGTCGAAGCGAAGCCGGATGCAGTTTCCATCACCACGCGCTATCCCCAGAATGAAGGCGTCGAAGTCGCCGTGGAATACACCATCCACGTCCCGCACAGCGCGCACATTGAGCATATCGGCACGGTAAACGGCACCCTGCGTATCGCCGGCGTGGAAACCGTCGAGGACTTGCACACCGTCAATGGCAACATTGAAGTGCTGGAAGCCGGCGGAAGCGTGCATGCCCACACCACCAACGGCAATGTGCACCTCGAGCTCGCCCACCTCCTTGAAAAGAACGCCGCTAGCGCGGAAACCACGAATGGCTCCGTCGTGCTTGCTTTGCCTTCGACCGCTCAGGCCGATCTTGAGGCACGCTGCCTGAACGGCAATTTCTATTCGGAGCTCCCCATCGCGATGGAGAGTTCTCAGAAACCCCGCGAAATCCACGGCAAGCTGGGCCACGGAGGATTTCCAATCCACTTGCGGACCATCAACGGCGGCATTCGAGTGGTCGTCTTGCGGTCAACGGTTTAGGTTTTGCTGCGTCTAAGGATTCAGGAGGATGGGACGACAATGAATAAGCGAAATCTGATTTTGGCCGGTGGTGCTGCGGCACTCAGCCTGGCGCTGATCGCTGTCCCCGGATTTTCCGCGAAGAAACAAGTCGAAAAGCAAAAAGTTCAGCGGTCCGCTCCAACTGTGATTGAGCTCGACGAACCGGAGGTTATTGAGCTGCCGGGCGTGCCCGACATCGAACAGGATGACGTCAGGATCCTGATGGACGGCGATGGTACAGGCTGGCTCGGCGTCGAGACACACGAAGTGACCACCGAAAAGGCCAAGGAACTCAAGCTCCCGGCGGAGCGCGGTGTTGTGCTTGGAAAGATTGTTCCGGACAGCCCCGCAGCGAAAGCAGGCCTAAAGGAAAACGACGTCGTGACGGAGATCAACATGCAGCGCGTGGAAGGCGCCGCGCAATTCCGGCGCATGGTTCATGAAATTCCGGCGGGCCGCTCCATTCAGCTCACCGTCTGGCGCGATGGCCGCTCGCAAACCCTGAGCGCCACTCTCGGCAAATCCGAAGAGCGTCGCCGGTCCATGAAGATGCTGGCGCCAACTCCGGGCACATTCTCGTTTCGCATGCCGGACATGCCGGAAATTCCAGACATTCCCTCGATGGAATGGAATGGCGGCGTGCTGGCCGGCGGCCATCCCCGGCTCGGCATCGATGCGGAAGATCTCAACGGTCAGCTGGGAGCATTCTTCGGCGCTCCCGATGGCGAAGGAATACTTGTCCGGGAGGTAAATTCCGGCTCGCCCGCGGAAAAAGCGGGAGTCAAGGCGGGCGACGTCATCACTTCTCTGAACGGCGAACGCATTCGTTCCGTCGGCGAGCTCCGCGAAAAACTTTCCGGCAAGCGCGATGAAAAAGACCGAACGGTGAAGTTGGGCGTCCTTCGCAACAAGAACGCCATGACGCTGACGGTTGAATTGCCTGAGCAAGCCGCGCGTGCCAAGCGCATCATCTCGCGCCGCACCAGCATCTGACGTTTCGCGGTTAACAGAAGACCCCCCGGCCGGGCCGGGGGGCTTTTCATTTCATATCGGACGACATGGAAGAAAACTCCGCGTCGAATGCGGCGTAATGACGGTGGTGCTCCTCCGGTTCATTCAGCGCCGCTCCATTTCGTTCCACCCACGCGTGCGCCGCCATTTTTTCGTTTTCCCTCCGGATGCCGATGCGCAAGTCTGCAGCGATCCCCTGGCGCATCAAAAGCCACCAGAGCGTCAGCGATTTTGCCAAGCACGAGGGATGTACCAGGCCGCTCCGGTCCGCAACACTAACCATGTGCGCGGTCAAGGCCGCGCGTCTGTCTAATTCGGCGGAGTCTCGCGAAGGAGCACCATTCGAAAGGAATCGTTCCAGCATCGCCTGCGTCCCGCGAAAGCCGCGCCAACGCAGACTCACCGCTACGATTGGCAGGAGAACGATCGCGCGCAGAAACAAGCTCTGCGCCGGGCGCTCCAGCGTCCTAAATCGCCGGAGCCGTTCCCACATTAGCGGGGAGTACTTGCAACAGCCCGTTGTCCACGAGCCGGTCCAGCAGTTCCAAATAATTCGATCGTAACAATTCGGGTTCGACATCGAATTCCGCGAGGAGCTGCTCGTACGCGGCGTCAAGGCTCGGAGCATCCGTGACAACCTGCCACATCCGCGTGCCGGTCTCATCCAAACCGAAATATCGTTCGGTTTCGAGGTTGAGCAGCACCGACTCTCGATCCAACAATCGCACTAGCACGTGCGCCGGAGCGGCGGCACGATCCGCAAGCGACAGCATCAGCACAGCTCCTTGGGGGAATCCACGGCCGCATTCTCGCCGTGTGCTGGAGGAACGCCCCTGGCGCACCATTCTACCGGGGATCGCCGGACTTCGCCATGCTTCTCCGTTCCGATGGTCTATCTTTTGGTGTCTCTTCAGGATGTGCCCCTGCCGATTGTCTTCGAACGAAAGACACGCTATAAGGTTTCCGGTGACCGAACCTGCAATCGCGGTTGAATCTCTTGGAAAATTGTTTCCGCCGGCCCGCAGTGGTTGGCGCGCATTCCTTCAGCCATTCGAAAAATCTACGGTCGTGGCGCTGGCCGGTCTGTCCCTCGAAGTCCGCGCCGGCGAATCACTCGCGCTTCTTGGCGCTAACGGGGCGGGCAAGTCCACGCTCTTGCGGATTCTTGCCACGCTCCTCGTGCCCACGGCAGGCCATGCCCGTGTCACTGGACACGACACTGTTCACCATTCGCGCCACGTCCGCCGCTGCCTGGGCTACCACGCCGGCACGGACCACGGCTTTTACCCGCGACTCACCGCTCGTCAGAACCTGCTCTTCTTCGGCCGCTTGAATCAGCTTTCGAACACCGCCGCATCGCAGCGAATCTCTGTCCTCGCGGAGCAATTCGAAATCCGAGATGCATTGCATCGCCAGGTGCGCACACTCTCTTCCGGCACGGTCCAGCGCCTCAGTCTCGCCCGCGCCCTGCTTCATCACCCCAGCGTGCTTCTACTTGACGAGCCGACGCGCAGTCTGGACGTCATTGCTGCCGCGGAATTTCGCCGCTTCCTCAAATCAGAAGTCCTGCGGCCCGGCCACACTTCCCTGCTCTTTGCGTCGCACACCCTCCCCGAAGTCGAGTTCCTCGCGGACCGTGTGCTGTCCTTGACGCCGGCCGCCTCCTCGCTTGCGACTCGCCTTCCGCGCTGAAGCGCGCCGCCGGCTCCGACTCTCTCGAGGATGTTTTTCTGCGTCTTACCGGACGCGGCGCCGGCGCTTCGGAACGGAGCATCGCCGAATGATCCGCATCCTCCGTGAGCTCTGGCTCTTTTTCTGGCGCGACCTCACCATCACCCGCACCTATCGCACCGTGTTCGTTCTGGAAGCCATTGAGGCGCTCTTCGGAGCCGCCGTGTTTTATTACGTCGCGCGGTTCGTGGACACTCCCCAGCTTCAGCACGCCCTTCCCCAGGGCGGCAGTTATTTCGCCTTCTCGCTCGTCGGCTTTGTCTTCCTGGATTACTGAACGCTGCCTTGGACACCTTCGATCGCAGCCTGGAAGAAGCGCGGGATTCCGGCACTCTCGAGCATCTGCTGGCCACGCAGACTTCGCTGCCCGTCTTCCTGGCCGGCTCCGCCATTTATCCCTTTGCAGCCACGACCCTGCGCATCGTCGTGTATGTCGCATGGGCTGCCGTACTCTTTGGCTTCCCACTGCATGCCGCGAATTGGATCGCAGTCATCATTGTGCTGCTCGCAACCCTTCTCGCATTTTCGGGTCTCGGAATTCTTTCGGCGAGTTACCTGCTTCTATTCAAGCGTGGAAATCCCGCCAAGTGGTTTTTCCTCGGAGTCTCCAGCGTTGTCGGGGGCATGCTTTTCCCCGTGAACATCCTGCCGGACTGGCTGCAGGTCGTCGCGCATTTCAATCCCGTGACCTACGCGCTGGACGCCATGCGTTCTGCTCTTCTTGGTGGCGCCAACGTCGCCAGCCTGTGGCGCCCCTTGGCTGTCCTTCTGCTGTCCGCGCTGGCGGTCTTGCCGGGTTCCATGGCCGTCTTTGCCTGGGCTCTTCGCCGCACCAAGATCACCGGCACGCTCACCCACAGCTAAAGAAAAAAGCCGGCTCCGCGGTGCGGAACCGGCCTGGGACCGTCTGCTTTGAAATTGCTTAGGACTTCTTCTTCTTCACGTTAACCTTGGTGTCGATGCCCGGAGCCATCAGTTGCAGCTGTTCTAGTCCTTGCTTGGCCTGCTGGCCCCACGTTCCGTTGGGATCGAGCTCGACTGCTTTCTGGTAGGCCTCAATTGTTCCTGGAGCAAAAGTAATTACCTCCTTGTCGCCCACCTTTTTCGACGTCAGCTTGTATACCAAGGAAGCGCCCAGCAGATACCAGGTCTGCGCGTTCTTTGGATCGAGATCGGCTGACTTCTGGAAGGGTTCCACCGCGTCACCCAGACGATTCGCATTGTACAAACTGATTCCAAAGTTTCTCCATGCGGTGGCGGCGTTCGCGGGATCCAGTTCCGCACTCTTCGTATACGCGGCCTTGGCTTCGTCAATTTTTCCCGCGCGTGCGAGGACGTTCCCCAGATTGTTGTAGTACCCAGGAACGTCGGGTTTCAGTGCGATGGCTTGCTTGTAGGCTTCCGCAGCTTCCTCGTTACGCCCCGCCGCGTCATAGGCTTCCCCGAGCTTGAAAAACACCAGCGGGGCATTGGGATCCTTCTCGCCCAGGGTCTTCTGCGCTTCCTTGAATTCCGTAACCGCCTGATTCGAGAGGTCCGCCAATTTTTGCTTCAGCGCGTCGCGCTGATCGGGCGGAGCCTTTTGCAGATCGGCTTTGACCTGCCGCTCTTGTGCAATAAGGGCGTCACCTGCGGCGACGCGTGCTTTCAGCGCTTCCAGGCCCTTCTTTGCCTCTTCGTTTTTCTTCAATGTTTCTTGATACTCTGCGCCCTGCTTCCCGGCGAGTTCTTTGAAGTTGAAATCCTTTTTCGCTTCAGTACCTGCTTGCACCTGGACCCTATCCTCGAATGGCTGATTCTGGCCTGGCAGCATGACGCGAATCACGTAAATGCCAGAACGCAGGTTCCGGAACGTATAATTCCCGTCCTTGTCCGTCTTGGTATCCTGCTTGGCGCCCTGATCGTTCACGGCTTGCACTGCAATATCCACCCAAGGCTTGCCCACGATATCCATGATCTGTCCATGGATGACACCGTCAAGTTGAGCGGCGGCGCGCGGTGTAAGCACGCTTGCCAGCGCTACCAAAACCATCGCGGCCAACACGCACGATTTATGAAAACTCTTCATACTCCATTCTCCTTTTTCATGGGGGAGACCTGCCCGGCGTAACCAGGCCATGTGCGCCCCATTATCTCTCATCCAGGCCAGATTCCAAGCTCAGCGCGACGCGGAAATCGTTCGCCGGTAAGCGATAGGGTCCGGCACACCGGCTTCGCCGAAGGCGCGCAATCGCAACAGGCAACTATCGCATGCGCCGCAGGCTATATCCTCATTCTGATAGCATGACCAGGTTAGATGCAGCGGCGCGCCTAGTTCGATGCCTCGCTGGATGATGGCGCTCTTCTTCAAGGTGATGACCGGCGTCATGATTTCGATCTGCGTTTCCGGCCGCGTCCCCACATGAATCAATTGCTGAAACACTCGGTAGTATTCCGGACGGCAATCGGGATATCCGGAACTGTCTTCCGCAACGGCGCCGATGTAAATGGCGCCCGCGCCGATCGCCTCCGCCCAGCTCACCGCCACCGAAAGAAAATGCGCATTGCGAAAAGGCACGTAAGTCACCGGAATCGTGCTGTCATGCGGTCCTGGTGCGCCGAATTCATTTTCGGGAACTGCAATGTTCTTGTCCGTGAGGGCGGACCCGCCTATCGCGCGAAAGTGATCGAGCTGCACGACGAGCCGGTCCCGCACGCCATAGAAATCTGCAATATCTTCGAACGCGCGCCTTTCGCGCGCCTGCGTGCGCTGTCCGTATCCCGCGTGCAGCAGCCCAAGATTCTCTGCGCCGTGCCGCTCGCGCGCAATGGCGGTGCTAACGCAGGAGTCCATTCCCCCGCTCAGAAGCACCACCGCTTTGCGTGAATCCACCATTTAATCAAACGCCTTTTGTCGCTGGGTCCCAGATGAATTTGTGCAGCTGCAATCCCAGCCGCACCGGCAAACCATCGGCAAGAATCCATTCGGTCAGCGTGCGCGGCTGCAGCCCCTGCCATTTCCCTTCCGGGTCTTCAAACACCGGCGAGAACAAAACTTGCTTCACGCGCCGCGCCAGTTCATGTTGCAGCGTGAAGTCGCGCGCAAATTCATAATCGCGCCGCGTCGAAAGCACGAATTTCACTTCATCGTTTTGCGTCAGCGCCTCGAGATTCCGCATCTCAAAAGTATCCGGTTCTCCCGAGTCCGGGCACTTTACATCCACGATCTTGATGACCTCGCGTGGAAGCCGCTCAGCGGAACGTTCTCCGCTCGTCTCTATCATCACTGTATAGCCGGCATCCAATAGTTTTTCGGAAAGCGGATAAATCTCCTCCTGCAACAGAGGTTCCCCACCCGTCAGCTCCACGAGCGGCACCGTTGCTTCCGCTGCAGCCTTTCCTTCGCTGCGCCCTGCCAGCTCATCCACGCGAGCCAGCACTTCTTCCACCCTCATTTTCTTGCCGCCATGGAACGCATATGCCGTGTCGCACCAGGTGCATCGCAAATTGCAGCCCGTCAGCCGCACGAAGATACACGGCAGTCCCGCGCGCGTGCCTTCGCCCTGAATCGATTTGAAAATTTCCGTGATAATCATGGTCGATTACGGTCCGCTATTGCCGGTTGGTCCCCGGTTTTCCTGCGTTTCGCCGGGAAAGCCAATACATTACGCCGAAGAAAAGTGCCATCAAAAGGATGAGCCGCGGATAACCGGGCGCGACCCCCATGAACCGGAAAACGGCAACGTAGCCGGCCGCCACGAGTAGCACCGGGATGAAAATAATAAAGAAAGCGCGGTTCATCCCTTCACCTGATTCCCATTCTCCCTAGGCTCCCGGCCGGTACTGCGCCCGGCTGGTATCCGTCTCCCACAGGATCACGTCGGTCACTTTCGCACCCGGGGGCAGCCCTTTCAATTGCCGCGTAACTTCATCGTAAAAATATTTCGCCACATTTTCCGCGGATGGATTTACGGTCGTGAACGGTTCCAAAACGTTCATGAACTGATGGTCGAGCCGGCCCATGATCTCGCGAATCACCTGCTTGAGGTGCGTGAAGTCCACCAGCAATCCGATCGGATCGAGCTGCGGCCCTTCCAGCGTTACACGCACGCGATAGTTGTGGCCATGCACGTTTTCACATTTGCCCTTGTAGCCTCGCAGGGCGTGGCCCGCTGAGAACGTCTCTTCCACGCTGACTTGAAACATAGGTCTCCATGAACTCGCTGCCCGCACTCGACGAATCTTCTCAGTTCGTGAATTCTCAGGCGGGACTTGCCGAGCGGGCCCCGAGCCGCTCGGAGCTTCCCCTCTTCTCTAGAAAGCGCGCAACGTCGGCCAGTTCGTGGGTCGTCCCGTAGCGCGGCAGCGACTCCAGGAAAATTTTACCATAGGGCATGCGCTGCAGCCGGGTATCGAGCAGCGCCAGCACGCCGCGATCCGTCTTCGCGCGAATCAAGCGCCCGAAGCCCTGCTTCAGTGCCAGCACTGCCTGCGGCACCTGGAACTCCGCGAACGGATTTCGTCCATCGTCTTGCAGCGCGCGAACGCGAGCCGCCACGATGGGATCGCTTGGCACCGCGAACGGCAGCCGGTCCACAATCACGCACGAAAGCTGCTCGCCCGGCACGTCCACGCCTTGCCAGAAGCTGGCCGTCGCAAACAGCACCGCCCCTTCCGTGTTCTTGAAGCGCTCCAGCAGAACCGAGCGCGGCGCCGTTCCCTGCAACAGCAAAGGAAACCCGACGCGCGATCGCACGCGTTCAAAAAGATCGTTCATCTGCGAGTAGCTGGTGAACAGGCAGAACGCCCGCCCTCGGCTGAGTTCCAGCAACTTCACGATTTCATCCGCGGCCTTGGCAGCGAATCCCGCGTCGCGCACGTCCGGCATCTGTCGCGGCAGGTACAGCAGCGCCTGATTCGGAAAATCGAACTCCGGCGGCAGCGCGCGGTCCTTCGCGTGGTCAATGCCCAGCCGCTGCCGGATGTAATCAAATCGCCCGCCCACCGTCAGCGTCGCGGAGGTCAGTATGACCGTGTCGAATTGTTCGAACAGCCGCTCCCGCAAAATCTGGCTGACGTCGATCGGCGTCGCCGTCAAGAACACGCCTTTGTTCCTCCGCTCGTACCAGTAAACAAAGTTTTTCTCGTTCGATTCGAACAGGAACGAAAACTCCTGCCTTAATTCGAAACTTCGCCGCGCGATGCGCGTCAGTTCTTCCGGCTTTGTCGCCAGCGCCGCAAATTCCGTCTCCATACTTTTCAGCGCCGTCACCAGGGAATCGTAGCCCTCGCGGTTCTGTTCGAGGAACGCCTCGCGCTCGTTGCGCGTGAACGAAAACCGTCCGTCGCGCGGCGGGAACAATTCAAAGAAGCCCCGGCTACGCTCCCGGATCCGCTGTGTTTTTCGCAGCAAGGAAGGCGCGCCCAGGTGCAGCAAGCGCAGCGTCTGATCGGCATCCCGCGCCAGTTCCTCAAACCGGTAATTCGAAATCTGCCTCCCGAAATAATCGCTGGCCACGTCTTCCATCTCGTGCGCTTCATCGAACACCACCGCCGAGTATTCCGGCAGGATGCTCCCGAAATCGTCCTGCTTGAGGGCGAGATCTGCAAAAAACAGGTGATGATTCACGATAATCAGGTCGGCTTCGCGGGCCCGCTGTTGCATCGCCGTCAGGAAGCACTGGTTGAACTCCGCGCACTTCTTTCCCGTGCACGTATCGCGCCGCGCATCGATTCGCGTCCACAAATCGGAATCGTCTGGAAGAAACGTCAGCTCCGCGCGGTCGCCCGTTTCCGTGAGCTTCGCCCAGTCGCGAATCTGCCGGAACGCGTCAATTTCATCCATGCCTTTCAGCATCGGCTGGTCGGCCATCTGATGCAGTTTCGCGCGGCACAGAAAATTCGAGCGCCCCTTCATTACCGCCACCTTCAAATTCGGCGCGAAGTGTTTTTGCAGAAAAGGAATATCTTTCTGGTAGAGCTGTTCCTGCAGCGATTTCGTCGCCGTGGAAATCACCACGCGCCGCCCGCTGCAAATTGCCGGCAGAAGGTATGCCAGCGTCTTCCCCGTCCCCGTGCCCGCTTCCACGATGGCGTGGTGGCGCGTCTCGAACGCCTCGTTCACCAGCTCCGCCATCTCCAGTTGCGCCGGCCGGTACTCGTAGTCGGATGTGACCGTTGTCCGGTCAAACCCGCCCCTCATGCATTTTTCAAGGAATCCGTCCGGGCCGAAGACTTCCCGCATCGAAGGCTTCGCCGGCTCGGCAACCTGGTCTTCCACGGCGTCTTCCGGTACGCTGAGGCCCGCCGCCGGGTCGTCTTCGATCGGCATATATTTTCGCTCGACGGCTTTCGCGGCGCGCTTTACGCCTGTTTCCGAAAGCTCCATCGCCGATTTTGCCGCGCGTTTTGCCAAAAAACCCGCCTTCTTTATCGCTCGACCCGTCAGGGGGACGAGTAACGATAACATACCCGCTACCTGTCTTTCTTACTGGCCCTCGCGTCTCCAAGAAACTGTATCCTTCCTGATTTCCGGCATTTAGCAGTTGAACATCCCGCCTCCGTTTTACCGCAACCTTTTCTTGCCCCGCGTTACATTCGATGTCGTAATTCTGAGCGTTTTCCTTTCCAGGGATGGCAAACGCAGACTAGTCTAGCGTGGGGTGCCTAATGAATCGAAACAAAGCTCTGCTTCTCTTTCTCTTGCTCGCTTCCTTTTCCCTGGCCGCCTGTAGCGGCCCCACAACCGTTTGCACCGTCAACTGCGGTGGCGGCAGCAACGCCACCGTTAGCTTTACTCTCGTTGCCGACACTCTTCCGGCGAATCCGTCAATCCTTTCGTTCAAAGTCACTATTGTCGGCGTTACCCTCACTCCAACCACCGGCACGGCGCAAACCTTTACCCCCAATCCGGCGCTCGTCGTCGACCTGATGCGCTTGCAGTCCGATACGGCCTTCCTCGGTACTCTCACCAGCGTGCCGTCAGGAAGCTACACAGTTCAGCTTTCTCTTTCCAGCCCGGAGATGACATTCCTGAACGACACAGGTTCACCCATCACGGCAAACGGCGTGACATGTCCGAACAATTCTGTCTGCACGGCTACCCTCACGGCCGTTGGCACCCCCACGATCAGCTCTTTCACATTCAACGCAACTACGAGCGGTCTGCAAGGCATCGAGATCGACTTCAAGCTGAATAATGCCATCTCGCTCTCGGGCGGAACTCTGTCCGTCAATTTCAACCCCTCCTCTCCCAACCCGGGCGTCTTCACGGCCTTCACGCTGCCCCGCACGAATGCCAATCTCGGTTCGAATCAGCTCGAACTCATCGAGGACTTCACCGGCGTCGTCGGTATCAGCGGCAGTACCGTAACCATTACCTCGCCCACCCGTGGCACGCTCACGGCCACCAGCATCTCAAACTCGTTTTTCGACCCGAGCCCCGACGGCTCCATTTGTCCGACGCCAGCCACCATCAATTGCGTCGCGAATGGTCAAATCGCCAGCGTTGACGCCTTCCTCAACACTGACGGTACGCTTTCCCTCAAGGAATTTGAGCCGTTGAATGCGACCCGGCAGGACTTCGTAGAAGGTACCGTCTACGCGGTCAACACTCCTACCCAATTTGCCATCGCCGTCACCGATAAAGTTCAGCTCGCCACCAGCTCCCTTATCGGCGGGCTCAACACCGGGGATCTCCTGACTGTAAATATCCCCGCTCCCAAACCCTTCCTCGTCGACACCAAAGGCCTCGCCATACCTGCCGGTAGCCTCGGCTTGTTTCGAGGGCAAGCCGACACGTCCGCAATACATCCCGGCCAGACCGTCGCCGTTAATGTCACCGCATTCGTGGCAGCGCTCGGCAATACCATCGCAGCAGCAACCTCGGATACCGTTACCCTCCGTTGGTCGCGCCTTATTGCCATACCCACTGGAACTTCAACCAGTACCGTCGTCGACGTCAACTCTGTTCCTTCGTACTTTAACATTACGCCCGCGTCCGTTTTTCCAACGCAAGTCTTCTCAGGTACCCTTGGTGGTCAGGGCGTAACCAATCTCGATGGTATCCCTAGCAGCGCAGCGAACGTGACCGCCAGTCTGCCTGTGGGGCTTCGCGTGCTTTATTTGGAAAATTCGTCGAACTCCGCGCAGTTTCCCTTTATGGCTGCAAAGATCCGGCAACACTAACTCGAGGTACCTTTCTCCGCCTCCGCAAATAGCAGCGGGCCGATCGGATTTCCTCCGACCGGCCCATTCTGTTTTCCGCCGCGAATCTGCAACTTCCCGCGGTTTCCGATTTCTTTTCAGCCAGCAACCAAAAACTAAGAGCTTGCGATCCTCACGCGGGCTGCACTCCGCCTACGGTCGTATTCGGCGGCAACGGCGGCGCAAACTGCCCCGGTGGAACCCCCGGCGCAATCACAGGCTGAAATCTCCGGTAAAGCGCGATCGAGATTGCTCCCAGGCCCCAGATGATGACCCCAAGTTTCACCCAGCCCCCGATGACTGGAATCGTGGTGCACAGCCGCACGATCACCACTCCCACCGCCATCCGCCCGATCAGCGGCCACAGCTGGCTGGTGCGCCCCATCAGCCACTGCCCGACGAGCGCTCCCACGATGACTTGCGCAAAGTACAGCGACCCATACCACACAAACAATGCGGATAATCCGATAAACAACCCCACCACCGTAACGCATGCAATCACCGCCGCAATCGGCACGCCGCATAGCACCAGCACACCCAAACCCGCAGATGCACCATATTCCTCCGACGATTTCACCGCGTCCTGCGAAAACTTCGGCATCAAACTCATCAGCACGAGCCCGAACAGAACGAATGCCGCAGCCCAGATCACCTGCCACACATAGTATTTGCCCTGCCGGTAATCGCGCTTGTGCTCGAGTTTCTTGAATTCCACCGGCGATGCCAGCTTCGCTGATGGCGAAACCTCCGCAGGAGTGTCACCTTCATAATGAATCGGCCCGCCAACCTCCCCGGTGGAAGTAATCGTCAACCCCGTTCCTTTCTCCCGGATTCCGCGTCCGACCTTGCCGGAGATGGTCACATGTTTCGCAAAAACCAGGAGATCGCGCCCCAGACTCCCTTCCAGATTCAAGTTCTCCACGAAAACCGTCAGGCTCCCTGCAATTTTCCCGGCGGCTTCCAAATTCACTCGCTCGTCGAACGTCAAAACGTTCTTCCCCACCGTTCCGCGAATCGTCAGCGTGTTTGTAAACGCGCGAATATTTCCATCCACTTTCCCGTCGACTTGCAGCGTCTGTGCAAACCCGATCACGTCGCCCTCGACGTGCCCGTTCACCGTGGCGTCGTGCCCGAACAAAAACACATCACCTTCCACCGTCCCGTCGACTTTTACGCGGTCGCCAAACAGGAAAATATCTCCTTTAATCGTTTCCTCCGAGCGCACGCTGGCGGACTCGCCCTTGCGAGTCTCCGATGCCGGCGCCGCCGTCGGCAGCGTCAGCACTGCGCAGAATCCCGCGAACATTAACGCCAGCGCCGAACCTCGGCGGATTCGCCTCCGGAAGAACGCTACGCCGATCCCCGCCAGGGTCAGCATCGCCACCACCTCAAGAAGTGTGATCATGGATTGCCATCCTTTCCAGAAGGCGCCTTGAAAGATCAGCAAGCCCAGCAGGTTCGACCCGCCGAATCCCGCCTGTTCCAATTGCTGTTGCCAGGGCTGGACGTAGCCTGTATAGAGCGCGTAAGCTCCCGTCGCTGCCAGCCCAAAGACCAGGCCCCAAATCCATTGCATCGATTTCCGCGCGCGCTCCTGAAATTGCGCCAGCCGCGACGGGAGCGGTTCATCCTCTTCCAGCATGGCTCGCGTCAGCAACCGCGATTCCCGCTCCAGCGCCCGCAACAGCGTCCGGCAGTCCGCGCAGTCCTGCGTGTGCGCGGAGACTTCCAGCCCGCGCGCGCGGTCCAGTTGCCGCTCGATATACAGCAGGCACGTCATTTCGTCCAGATGCTTCGTCTGCTCTTCCGGTGTCTTGCTCACGAAGCTCCTCCCGCCGCCAGCGCGCTCGAACCTTCCAGCGCCTGCCGCAGCTCGTGCCGCGCGCGCAGCAGCACCACGCCTACAAAGGCGCGCCGCACTCCCAGCGCATCGGCAATTTCGTCGTAACTCATGTCTGAGTAATAGCGCATGACCAGCGCCATGCGCGCTCGCGCTCCCAGCTTGGCCAGCGCCTTGCGCACCTCTCCGCTGCTCCGCTGCTCGATCAGGCGTTCGAGCTGGCTGGGGTCCGGATGCTCCAACGGCACATTTTCCAGGTCTCCCGTCTCTTTGTCCTGCCGGCTCTTGCGCCGCCGCAGCGTGTCCCAGCAGTGGTTCGCCGCCACCTTGTACAGCCAGGCGGTGAACGACCGTGCCGAATCGTATTGGTTCAGTTTGCCTCGTAGTTTCATGAATACTTCCATGGTGGCGTCTTCCGCATCTTCCCGGGTCGGCAGCGCCCGCCGGCAGAACCGGAAAATCGCCGGAGCGTAGTCGTGATACAGCTGCCCCCAAGCCTCGGCATCTCCTGCCT